>Ga0315274_10003791_pt1 | contig 22412 bp, 15 predicted proteins | sample YL17G02_20_MG_FD_203700 | JGI IMG/M metagenome (GOLD analysis project Ga0315274, IMG submission 203700) | Sediment microbial communities from Yellowstone Lake, YNP, Wyoming, USA - YL17G02_20 | ecosystem: Environmental > Aquatic > Freshwater > Lake > Sediment | place: USA: Wyoming | collected...
TCAGTGATAGATGTTGCAAAATAGAATGATAGAATTGCTATTAAATAAATTATCGTGTTGAGTATCATTAAGTAAAAAGTTTTTTTATTGAAATTTTTTACATAACCATAAAAATTTTCTCTAGTATTACTTGACATTAGAAGCAATGGTACAGTAATGATGTAACCTACAAATTGCCATAGTGTCAATGAAAAATAATCTATTGAGTTTAATACATATTTTGCTATGATACTGCTCGTCCCCCACAAAAATGCTGATATTATCATAAATTTTATTGCAGAAGAAAAATGCCATTTCTTGATAGTCTTTTTAAATGAGATTAATATGCCACCAATTAAAATGAAAATGATCCCCAAATATTTTTGAAAATTTAAAATCTCTCCTAAAAATATGTATGCTAAAATTGGAACAAATATAGAACTTAAATAAGCTAATGGTACCACTCTTGAGGCCTCTTCATCCATCATAGATTTGTTATAAAAAATTACTGCTACAACACCGAGTACACCAATCAAGATCCCAATGAAAAGACCATAAAAGTTTGCAGAAACAGGGACAATAAACAATATAATCATTATGCTAATTATGTCGAAAAATGATATGACAATTTGATAAGAAATAGGATTTTTGATATGCTTTTCTAATATAATCTTATCTAATACGTTGCAACCTGCCCACAAAATTGGAGCCATTAAGGCATATATAAACCATTCCATAATTTTATTTTCTTAAATGAAGTTATAAAGTTTAGAAAAAATTAATTTAAAATTTCTACGAATAAAGAAGTTGAAGAAGCAGATTTTATTTTCACTTTTTTAAAATCACCAAGTTTTCCTTTATTTAATATAACTGGTTTGTAGGCAAAATTACGTCCAACAATTTTTTTATCATTAACTTCATCTATTAAAACTTCACCTTCAAAACCAATCCATTTATTATTTTTTTTCAATTGAATTGTTCTTACAATTTTTGTCAATTTTTTGCATCTCTCATTAATTATTTTTCTTGATATTTGTTTCATTTTTTTGGCTTTAGTTCCAGGCCTAGCACCAAATTTAGAAATGTTTACAATATCTGGTTCTATTCTTTTTATTAAATCAATTGTTTTTTGAAAATCTTTTGATGTTTCTCCTGGGAATCCAACTATTATATCCGTCGATAAATTTAGCATTGGGAACTCATTCACGAATTTTTGTACAACACTCTCGAAATCTTTAATCACGTAATTACGATTCATGTTTTTTAGTATTTTATCTGAACCAGATTGCACAGGTAAGTGAATAAATTTGAAAACTTTTTCTGATTTGTAACATGCTAAAAGATCATTTATTATTTTTTTAGCATGCGAAGGGTTCATCATTCCAATTCTAACTAGGAACCTTCCATTAATTTTACATATTTCATTAACTAAATTCGCTAAATTAGATTTTTTATCCATTCCCCAGCAACCACAATCCTGAGACGTTAACCAAATTTCTCGACATCCTTCTTTTAAACTTCCTTTTATTTCTTTTATTATATCATTTAACGGATAACTCTTGAGATTGCCTTTAGCAAGTTTGACTTCACAGAATGAACATGCATTTAGACAACCAGTTGATATTTCGCAGATTTCAATTATTGGATTTTTTCTTATTCTTGGTAAACATAGCTTTGGAGTTTTCAAATCTTTAGTTAATTCAATTTTTTCTCCATTTAAAGTCTTTTTAATAATTTTGTCGATTGTGTGTATAGCATTTGGTCCAATCATAGATGCTCTCGGAGATATCCCTTCTATAATTTTTCTTTCGGTCTTTGGCATACAGCCTGCGACAATCAATGGTTTGTTTAATTTTGTCAATTCTCTTATTCTATGTATCATCCTGTCAGATGTAGGTGTCTTGACAATACAAGTAAAAATAATGTTCAAGTCAGAATTATTCGCATCATTAACTATTCTGAAACCATTTTTTTTAATTATGCCTAAGACCATTTCGTAATCAGATTGATTGGCACTACACCCATAAACTTCTGCAAAAATCTTTTCATTCATTCACAAATAACTAGACACTTTAAATTTATTAGACAAAGTTTTATCTTTTGTTAGATAACAAGGTTTCAATTTTCTTATAAACTCTTTCAGGGTTTCTCATACCTTTAATTTTTATGTTAATTGTATGACTAGAAACTACCACATCCCCATAATTCAAAAGTCTACCAATCACACTTTTATCTATAGATTGACCGGTGACACTTATTACAGGTATTGATAATTTCTTTTTTGTAAAAACCCCCTTTATTTCTGATATGTTTTCAGCATCTATAATATACTTCCGGTTTGCAATTATTCCCTCGGGTTCAAGAAAGAAAATTAAAATCAAAACTAAAAAAAAAGTAGTTATAATCGTTGATACTGTAAACATTAAACCAGATAAAAAGAAGTATAGTAATAATACCACGCCAATGATATAATTCCCCATAAAAGATACTCTTGATATTCGAAAGATGGACTCTTTAACTGGTTCTTCTGTCATAAGAATAATTACTCTTAGATAAAAATAAAGTTAATTCCTAACTATTCTATCAAAGATGTAACATTATAGATTTGTTGATGTGTTCCATCTATAGATAATTCATTGTCTATTCTAAATTTTTCACTCAATCCTTTAACTTTCTTCACCGATGCTGGTTTTCCAGAAAAATACAGGTAATCAATGTTGCTGCGATCTCCATAGATAGCTGGCACGCCTGATGACAGTAAATTATTCTTGTCTACTATACTTTCCATGCCGATGATGTTACTAGTGTGACTGCAATAATTACATGTAAGATTTCCTTCGAGCCTGTCTAAATAACTAGGTCCATTCAAACTTTTACGATAATAAGAATTTTCTGCATGTTCTTTTAGATTTTGTATATCCCATATCCAACCTGTATCAGTATCTGCTAAAATAACTGTATTATTTGGCACTAATGACATGATATTTGTAACGTTAGCAATAAAAGGGATCGTAACTGTTACTGGTACATCGCTTTCAGATACAACTGCTTTGAATTGGTTTACACCATCATCATCTGATCCATCAATATCAAATAAAAAGATATCATCTGTTACCAATATTTTTTCATTTTTATTTGTTATGCTTTCTGCTTGTTCATGATCAATACCATTTATTTTTATGGAAACACCTTCTTTCCAACCTGTCTTGCTGCCATCACCTTTTGTTATATTAGTTGTATAGTTACCATCACGTTTTCCTATTTTTATTATGTTTGTAGCTCTCTGCCACGTGTATAGTGGATATATAGGATCCTCTAAATCTTCTAGATAAATTAATTTACTCATTTCGACATTTCTACTAAGACTTGCAACACCCTGTTTATCAACGATGTTTAATGTCAAATTCATCTCAACTATTAAGTTAAAACTGTCATAGGGTTTAATCCCAAAGCTATTAAGACTTATATTCATTTCGAATCCTTTCAGAGTTCCGAGCGATTGTATTTTTTCAATCCACTTCGGAAAAGTAGAATTTACCATTAAATATTCTTCTGTGTTATTCAAAGTTCCATTCAGGACAAGTTCTTCAAGTCTATAAGTTGCATTGTCCAATCCAAATCCAATAGCAACTGCATGATTTACTGAAACAGAAATAGCTCTTCTCATTATTATTTCTAAAACTTTTCCAAGGTCAAGCAGAATACTGTCATACATATTGTTCATATTTTTTATTCTTGTTTCTATGAAAATTTGTTCTCTTTTATGAGAAATCATGCTTATGTGGATAAACATTATTGATATCAAAGTAACTGCTAAGAAAAACATGATAAAGCTAAACAACACCCCCTTTTTCATATGAACACTATTGGTTAGTTGTAATAGGTTTTGTTTTATGTCGTCTTCTTTCTATGATAAAAATTGAAACGCCGATTAAAACTACTACAATTAATATAATTATTTTTGAATAGTTCGCAGAGAGTTCAATAGTTTGATTCTCCTTTTTCTCAATAGATTTTACAGATATAACTTCTCCCTTGAATGCATCAATTAATACTTCTTTATTATCCGGTGGACCGAAAGTAATATTCCATACAGGAATTTCTTCAGTTCCATCCTTTGGCATAAAACCAATTAAATTTGATTGTTGCGGGTTCCCATTTACACTTGCAACATCTTTCGCGATATCATTGGCGACATTCTCATTTATAGGTTGGTCATAACCACTCTGCCCACCTACCATATCTATATCACCTACCCTGTACACTTGGCCATCAGGTGTCATAAAAATTCTTATGTAAATATCAGGTGGCGTACCAGGTTCAACCCCCAGAAAAATAGGAAGTGTTCTTGTAATATAATCAACAATCCATACATCATCAGAACCGATTGTTTTGAATTCAGCAAAATTATAAGAAAAACTTCCTACTCTAAAAAAATTTTTATTCTTACTAAGAAAATTCTCAGCAATTGATATGACTTCTTCTTTCGTTTTTTTATTTCCTATTTCAGTCGGTTTTGGTCTTTCTGCATAGCTAATGTATCCTAGGGGATCAAGTTTAACATTCCATTCATCTCCATTTTCTGCTTTGAAATCATTAACAATGTATGCGTTAACACTATACCAACTCATAAGAAAAATAATCGATAACAAAATGATACTTTTTTTTTGTTCTTTCATGATATCAACTATGATTTTTTTCATTAAATTGTTTTATTGGACCACGCAATGATTTTTATCAAACTAGGTCCCCATAACCACTGAATTCCTCTTATAGTTTTAGTTTCTATATCGATATCATCTTTAGTAACATTCACGTATTCACTCACATAATTGATAAGTCTCTGTTTGGCATCATTTTTTGCGTCATCAAAAATTCCAAATGCATCTCCATATCCGACGGAACCCTTTGCTCTCATAGTATAAATTAATCTGTCGTCTGGAGAACCACCAGTATCATTTATAAAACTTATACCAGTTCCTATCCTGATTGAATTATTCCCAGAACTTATTAAGTTAGTAGGTATTTGGACAATGAATGGATCACCTAATGTTTGATAATCATTCCCATAATCACCTAATCTATAAACTTTATTCCATATCCCACTTGAGTTGGAAATGTTCAACATATCAGTCCAATATTCAGAAGAGTAAGAAGTCATTTTTGCATCCACAACTTTTACTTTACTAGAAATATTGTACCAACCTTCTTTGTAAGGCTTAGTTATCGTGTCGCCACTAATATCCTTTAATTTTTTATCCTCTCTTGTGAATTCAATCTCACCATATTCATATGGTGGTAATTCTATTGGTGTAAAATTATAACCTATGTAAGAATCGCCAAAAAGTTTATTTATCCTACTAACATTTCCTGTAATATTTATCGTCTGCGCTGAATATCCAAGTTCTGCAATATCTTGAGCAATTTTTTGATAGATATACATAAGTTCAACATCAGAATTTCCAGTATAGAATTTTGAACAAGTATCATAACTTTCTCCAGAAACCCAACAGTTTGGATTACTAGGTTCAGGAACACCAGAATTGCATGCAGTACAATTCCAACATGCAATTCTTTTCATTGTCGTTGCATCAGCAGAAATACCAAAAGCTACAGCATAAACATCTATTCCATGGGCGGATCTAGCATGACAAGCTTTTTCTATAGCCTCTTTTTTTGCTCTAGATTCAGTTGTACTAGTACCATTTATTATCCTATTTGCAATACCATCACTCATAACTAGCATGGCCCTTTTCCTTGGTTCTATTGTTTCTAATCTTAAATCAAATTTGGCGCTCCCCCCATCGTTGTTTAGAAGTTTAACAGCAATTACATTTTTTCCGTTAACAAAATATGAAGGATTAATAGTAATCTCTTGGCTAATATTAGTTATATCATCAATCCATCCTGTATCAGAGCCACTTGTCAAAAAATCCCCGTTTTTATGATATTTCCATATTATATCATGTGGTCCAGAAGGGATAGAGTATTTTACATTTTGCCAAGAAGTACTGCCCGATATTCTTCGTATATATTGATAATCTTTATTGCATGCGGGGTTGTCCAAACAGAATAATAAATAATCCCCAGATCGTGAACTAGTTCTCCACCAGAAACTTAAATCTGTCGGACCATCCACACTTCTTAAAATCCAAGTTTCTTCGTTGTGATATATACTCCCTGCTCTTGCTGACCAGCTACCAGTATGCGGTTGGCCCGTTGTTGCGTACCAATTCGCCTGTCCACTTGTATCCCAACCAATTATATCCCCATCTTCAAAAGTTTCGTTAAATCTACTAGGTCTATTCCAATAATATGCTCTATGCTCAATTGCATCGGTGTCTATTAAATTCCCATTAATATAAACCTCTGCTCTATCATCAGAGAGGACGAATAATTTTCCATAAAGAATATTACTTGCATTTTCTACTGTGAAATTTTTTCTAAAATAAAAATTTCCATCGCTTGGATTATTTAATATAGTGTTAACGCTTGGCAAATAACCAACATTCTCAAAACCTAATATAGCATTTCCAGAACTCCAGCTATCATCAGTATAATTAGTATGTATCCATGGACGGCCTTGTAAATCATTTGGAGGATCACTTGACGGATAAATTTCACTGTAAAGCCAATTGCTTCTCTCAGATATAGCAACAGTTGGTCTAGTTTGACTGTAAGCTAACATCGCAGTAGCATCTTCAATACCACATGAAACACAAGTAGCCGATTTATCATAATAACTATTTATCTCAGCATCTAACGATGTTTCATTCTCAGAAAGCGGATGCGAGTCATCAAAAGTAGTAGTATAACTAGTCAATCCCACTCTGTTACCAGGAATTTTTAATATGCCCTCAACAAAATTTTTATCAACATCTTTAGCAACATTTAATCTGGTTCTATTGCATGGAGGTAAAGTACCAGCACAATCACATATAAGTCCAGTAGGTGCATAAACATCACAACTAGACATACTACCAGAAACATCAGTTATCAAAACAGCATCAGCTACGCCTTTTCCGCCTAAAAACATAAAAGTTTCAGTACCAAATCTAATGGGCACTGTTTTTTTACTAACAGTATTGATTAGTATAGCTGAACTACCAAAAGCATCTGTAAAGTTTTGATTTGTAAGAATTATGTCTTGTTCACCAGTTTTGTTACTTCTGAATATTTGCTTACCACCGATTGTTAAGTAAACAGGAATTCCCTGACCGTTGTATGTCAAACCGTTATAATAATGCACACGAGCCGATATATTATTTAATGTACCCGGAACATAGAATGAAGAATACAGATTGATAAAACCTTCTATACCAGGAAACCAATACCTACTTGTACCAATTTCGCTATTTACTGCCAATTCGCTCGTGTTATAAGTGACTCTTAAATATCCTCCACCAATGAAAGATTCGTTGCCAGTAAAATTAAATGAAATTAGATTACTCCCGGTTGTAAAATTCAAACAATATTTTGGATTATAAGTATCATTGCAAACAATCCATTTATCTGCTCTCATCTTTCCTCCTCCACCTGAATTTTTTGTAAAGTTACCAGAAAATTTATTGTTAATATATAAGCTAAAATTAGTACCAGGATCTACTTCCAAGTAAGTTTCTATTATTGAATTAAAATTCGGTATATTGATTTTTCTAGAAATGTTACCTTCACCAACATAACCACCAAAATAAACAAAAGCAGAGTCTTTCTTTCCTTTTATACTGGTTAAGAATGCTCTAGCTATGTAACCATACGCCGGTCTACCAGCTTGATACCCAGATTCTATTCTGCTTGATACTGCTACTTCCTGAGCTGATATATCACAAGATGAATAAATAATTTGATTTTCGACCCAAAGACCTATACATGTATCATTTCCCAAACTTTCTAAAATTTCTTTGGAAATATTTCCTGCAATTGATGTATTGCCACTATACCAAAGACTTGCTATTAAATCAAGGACTGTTTTATTCAAATCTCTTTCAGTTAAAATTCCACTTTCTGTGAGATTTTTTATGGTAGGCGTGTTGCGAGCTTCATAGACCTTTAGATAAGAAAGTAAATTAAGTGTATCGTCTGCAACATAATTCAATTTTTCATAACCCCTTTCTGGCATTACAGTTTCAAAATTAAAATAAGTAGCAGCAAAAATCATCATTATGACTATGCTTATTGCTATTATAGAATCCATTGTAAATATGAATGCCTTACTCATTCCCACACCGTTATTTCTACAAAAACAATAGTACCATTATCCAACAAACCAGCTCTTTTTACTTTTACAACATTTTCAGCATTGGATGGATAAGAGCCATAGCTATAAATAGGATATTTTGTCGTGTTAGTCACATTGAACAGAAATTCATATGTACTAATGCCAAGCAAAATTTTACTTCTATTATAAGACATAGTCGATAGGAAATTCATCTTAGTTTGATTAAACCTATGATCGTTTGACAATCCTAAATCAATAACATCACTTATATTCCAATATTTTGGAGTGCCCTCTCGAAACCAAACTTCAGATGTCATATATGCCCTTTCTATCAAATCATTCATACTTCTTGTTTCTTCAATCTGAGCATTAGCTTGATTCCAATATATGTATAAAATAGAAAAAGCCATTATGAAAATAGTCGATGCTATAAGAAAATCCGACGAGAAGGTTTGTGCTTTAATTGACGTAAATGATACCTCCTCTATTTTCTATTGAATTTATCCTTCCTTCGTTTATAGTACCTGTAATATTCTTAGTAATTATGTTCGAGATAACGGAAAAATTATTCCAAGTTAAATAGACTGTATAATAATCAACAGTGATATTGAAATCTGAAACTCCAAAAAAACTTTTTTCCATATAAAAATCTCTTTTGTATCCATTCCCCGACCTCACCGCAGTATTAATTTCAAATGCCACTTTATCGCATAGCTGTTGTGCATCATTCTGTATTTTTACTTCATTCAACCTACTTTGAAGAGAGTTGCTGCTCCATAAAAATACCGATAAAATAACCAAAAGTATTCCTATATAAACCATAAATTCAACGCTAGACTGACCTTTCATTAAACCACAGTAATGTTAACATAATCATCAAAAGCTATCAAAGAAATATGATAATAACCACTTTTTTTTGGTATATAACCATTCAAAACCGCGACAGTTTGATAATAAACATCTGTCGTTCCTGCAGAAGTTCTTACTTTAAAAAGTATCACTTTATTGTTAAGAGTGACATTTTCAATACCTTCAGGTATATAAATCATAAAAGTATTTTTTGCTGGTGGTCCCTGTGAAAATACCCAATCTGCAGTTTCTCCCAATTTATTAACAGCATTTTTTGCCAATGAAATACTATTATCACCACTGTATCCTGTGAGTAACTGATTCAAATATACGACTAGGGGCACCAGTATTAAAAAAGCTACTGAAATTATCGTGAAATAATCTACAGCTGCTTGGCTTTTCATACTTATCTTAATTTTTATTAACTCCCTGATAATATAATATTAGCAACTTAATGAAAAATATAATTAAGGGGATAATTTGAAGAAAAATAAAAGAAAAATCGTAATAAATAAAATTAAAAGACCTAATTCTGGATTAGCTGTAAAGATAAACAAACAAAATCATTATGCAGTAATTGAACCACTCGAAAAAATTGAGACAAAACAATTCATATCTTTAAGTGGTAAACCTATAAAGACCGAAAAAATTACACTTAAAAGACCTGAAATGTCTTTCGTTCATCCACAAATAAAACCGGAAGAAATTAAACCACAAAAAATTGAAACAACAATTTTACCTGAAAAAAAATCTGAATCGCCATTACCATTTGTATCATCTTTACCAGGCATTGAAAAAAATGAAATGTCAGTCAAACAGGAGAAACCAAAAACCGAAGAGTCTGCTCCTAAAAAAGAAATTGAAAAAGAAAAACCAGAAGAAACGAGTATAGAAGTCGCATACAAACTAGCAAAAGAAAAAATTGATGAAACAATCCCTATTGATATGATAGAAACTGATATTGACAAAATGATGAATATTCTCGAAGCAAATAAATCAATCAGTATTGGCGAGTTATCGAAACAGCTTAATGTAAAAGTAGAACTTATAGAAAATTGGGCAAAAATATTGGAAGAACATGGCCTGATTGAAATAGACTATCCGATCATAGGTTTACCCAAATTGAGGAAAAAAGAATGGAAGGAAGAACTTTAGATAAATATACTATAGTTGCTCAGAAAATAAGGGCGGATATAGATATTCTTAGCACAGAAAAAGATTTTGTCCCTATTTATCAAGTCAGGGTGCCACATTTAGAAAAAGCAACTTTAGTTTTACTTGACGAAGTAAAAGAATCTTTAGTATCCGAAATGAGGATAAAAATATCAGATTTGATGGACCCCAAAGCTTTTGAAGAATTGAAAGAAAAATTCTTTGCTAAATCAAATGAATTGATAGAAAAAGAACTGCCAAATTTGCCACAAGAAAGGAAACAAATTCTATCCGGAATGTTATTAAATGAAATGCTTGGTTTAGGTCAATTAGAAATTCTAATGTCAGATGGTAACCTGGAGGAAATTGTAGTTAATAGTTCTAAAGAACCTGTTTGGGTCTATCATAAAAAGTATGGATGGTTGAAGACAAATATTGTGATGCCGAATGAAGCACAAATACATAATTATGCAGCGAGTATTGCTAGGAAAGTTGGTAGACAAATAACTACACTTGATCCATTGCTCGATGCACATTTAGTTTCGGGTGATAGGGTAAATGCTACATTATTTCCTATATCAACTACTGGTAACACAATTACCATAAGATTGTTCAAAAGAAATCCATGGACTATTTCTGACTTTATAGAGAATAAAACTGTCAGTTCAGAAGTTGCGGCCCTTATTTGGTTATCAGTGCAATATGAAATGTCTATGATTATTTCAGGAGGGACGGCATCAGGAAAAACAAGCTTTTTGGGTTCTATCTTACCTTTCATACCACCAAATCAAAGGATTATAAGTATAGAAGATACAAGAGAACTCAATCTACCAAAATTCTTACATTGGGTACCATTGACTACAAGAGAACCAAACCCGGAGGGGAAGGGGGGAATAGAGATGCTGGATTTGCTCATTAACAGTCTGAGAATGAGACCTGACAGAATAATTGTTGCAGAGATAAGACATCAAAGGCAAGCAGAAGTTCTATTTGAAGCTATGCACACAGGTCATAGTGTTTATGCCACATTGCATGCTGAAACTGTAGATCAAACTTATAGAAGGCTTGTCAATCCTCCAATTAATGTACCTGAAACATTACTCGAAGCATTAGATATGATAATAGCAATGTTTAGGGATAGAAGATCTGGTATAAGAAGGATTTATCAAGTCGCTGAAATAATTCCTCCTGCGGGTGCAAATAAACGTGTTTCATTTAGAATTCTCTTCAAATGGAATGCTAGAAAAGATATGATAGAAAGATTCCAGAATAGCTATAGGGTCATGAACAAGTTAGAAATGCATACTGGAATGAACCAGAATGAGATTCAAAAGGACATAAAGGAAAAAGAAATGATATTGAACTGGATGGTTAAAAATCATATCAATACAGTCGATGCTGTAGGTAAACTAATAGCCGAATATTATCGAGATCATGATTATGTCCTGAACATTATTCAAAAAAATGAGAAAGTAGAAAAAATAATTCCAAAAGAGCTGTTGAAGGTAAATTGAATGATAGTAAGAATACCTTTTGTGCCCTTTCCATTACAGCTTGCTAAAAAAGTAATCAAACCATTCTACGGAATCGGTGAAAAATTAACTAATTTTTTTCCAAGTCTAAGTGTTGTTTTACAACAGGCAGAAATCGATGTAAATGCTAGAGAATACCTATCAATAGCTTTTTTTGCTCTCTGGTTTTGGGCAACTTTAGTGTTTACTGTGATAATATCTATTGGTTTTATTGTACCAACTCTGCCTGCAAATTTTAGTTATATATTAACTTTTGTTCCTATAGTCATCGGTGGACTAAGTTCCGCTTATGTTATACTATATCCACAGTTATTGATAAACAAGAAAACTAGAAATTTGGAGAAGAATCTTGCTTTTGCATTGAGACATTTATTGATACAAGTTAGATCAGGTGTCCCACTCTTTGATGGTTTAGTTTCAGTCTCTAATGGTGATTATGGATTAATAGCAGAAGAATTCAAAAATTGTGTAAAAAAGATTTCAACAGGAATGTCAGATACTATGGCTTTAGAAGAATCAATATTCAAAAACCCATCATTACAATTCAGAAGAATAATATGGCAGATAACAAATTCGTTAAGAACCGGAGCGGATTTGGGAGATACACTCGACTCTATAGTTGAAAATCTTTCAAGTGAACAAAAAGTAGCTATAAGAAAATACGGTTCACAGTTGAACCCTCTATCGATGATGTATATGATGACTGCCGTGATTATACCTAGCTTAGGTATAACTTTTCTAATTTTGTTATCATCTTTCTCTGGGACAGCTGTTTCTGAAATTCTTTTCTGGATGATACTCGTAGCATTAGCAACTTTTCAATTCATGTTCATTGGTATAGTCAAGAATAGGAGGCCACCGATTGAATTATGAGAATTTATGATTTTATTTTCCGCGTAATGCCTATAAATTATAGAAAATGGGTAAAAAATACTCTGATTTATGCGGGATTTTCCATATCACCTGAAATGTTCGCTGGTTTCAGTTTCATTTATGGATTACTTTTGGCGATATGTGTATCATTTTTTGTTTACGTAACTGGAATTAGAGTTCTAAATTTTACGACCAATATACTTGCTATAATATCAGGGCTTTTAACATTCACCATTTTTGAAATTGTAATGCATTCTATCCCGCTCTTCATTTCAGATAAAATAGCTAAATTTGTTGATGAGATATTGCCAGATGCCTTAAGACTCGTATCTGCAAACATAAGATCTGGATTAACACCAGATAAGGCATTCTTACTTTCTGCAAGGTCTGAGTTTGGTCCATTAGAAAAACAAATAAGGTCAACAGCAAAAATGACTCTGTCCGGAACACCGATAGAAGAAGCAATCCAAGTTATCCCTAAAAACATAAATTCTAAAGCAACTAGGCGTTCAATAGATCTTTTAGTAGAAGGCATAACTAGAGGTGGTAATCTAGCTAATTTGTTAGATGGATTAGCAGATGATATAAGACAAACGAAGATATTGAGGAAAGAAGTACAAGCATATGTGATGATGTATGCTATATTCATCTTCTTTGCAGCTGGTATAGGTGCACCACTTTTGTATGGAATATCATCCTTTTTAGTTGAAACAATGCAACAAATGGGCTCACAAGTTAATGTTAAACAAACCTTTTCAAGCAGCATGAAATTCATGACATTCCAAGGTATAATGATCAGTTCAGATTTCTTAATGCTTTATTCGATATTATCATTGACTGTTACTTCGATATTTGGTGGAATTTTAATAGGTTTGATACAGGAAGGAGAAGAAAAAGCGGGGTTGAGATACATTCCTTTACTTTTATTGGTTAGCCTAAGCGTCTTCTTTATAGCTAGATTTTTTGTTACTAGAGTATTCACTTCCATAACTGTGGGATGAAAACATTTAAAGGGAAGAAAAACAAAAGAATATTAGGAGGTTTAACATGAAAGTAAAAGGACAAACCGCAATGGAGTATCTAATGACTTACGGTTGGGCTATATTGATAGTTATTGTAGTGGTCGCAGCATTATACAGCATGGGAGTGTTCAGTACAAAAGGAGGAGTGCCTTGCAGTCCATGTTTCAGCAAGTTCGCATACGTCGATCATAACGCCACTTATTTGATGATAACTAGTGGAGCTGAGGCAATTAGTATTTCAAGTATTACAAATACTGGTGGTGGTGTTATAGGAGGATTCACTGCAGGTACTTTAGTTAATCCAGGAACTGTATTAACTTTAACAGGAACATTTGGTAATGGAAACATAATCAATATTGGTTATACAAGACAGACTGGAATGTCTGGAACAGATAGTGCCACATTGCATACAGTGTAAAAAATACTAACAACATCAAGATTTTTTCTTATTTATTTTTCTACTTTTAGGAATCCTTTTTTTGATAATCTCTAAAGAAAATATTCTTTTACACATCCATTATACAAACTAAATAAACACGGAGATTAAAAATAAAAGATAGCATGATAGCGAGTAATAAATCCCTAATAAAGATGACAGCAGTATTGATTTTCTTAATTGTTTTTACCGCTTACTTATATATATCGCCAAAACCGGTTAAAGAAAGTCATCAATTATCAGAATTTCTCAACATAAGGACTTTTACAGAAGTATTATCTGTCGCTTGCACTGGCACTAACACTTTTCCATGTGGCGGTGCTCAATATACGTGTCAACATGACCCTGAATTGGTTTTATGTTGCGTATGGACAACTTCTTGTGTTACTAGGGCTTGTAATACATTAAATAGTCCAAGTTGCACTGACTGTGGATGCACTGCTGCTGGTACAACCACATCCACATCAACTTCAACCACATCAACAACATCCACCACATCTACAACATCAACCACAAGCACAACAACTACTATCCCAATAAATTATATAATCGTAAATGGTACAACATTCACTCAACCAACAGCAATAAATGTAACCGGATGGAGCGATGCATTGGCTACAACGACAAAAATGTGGAGGAACGCGACATCCAAAAAGTCTGGCGAGTTTCTTATGCAGAGCGGGACAGGGAAGCAATATAATGTATCTTTATCATCCACTTGGACAGCTGGTTATTGGAATGTATCTGTCAACTCCACAAATAATGCCACTCTAGAATGGAGAACATTTTTAGTTATAGAGAGTACACCACCAACCTATTCTCTAAACTCAACCAACTCAACATTAGCAGGAACTTATGTAATGCATAGATTAAACTGGACAGATAATTCTGGTTTGTCCGGTTATATCTTCAGTTTTTGGAACGGTACTGATGGTTACAGAACTCCTGCTTCTGTTTACAGTAAATGTGGAGAAAACTCACCATTTTTTGCAAATAACACAATTGATGGTAGTCTTGTTGAAATGAGTCAGTGGGAGCATGTTAATGTACAGCATGAACATTGGATAACCTACGACCTTAACGTGAGTGCTAATATTACTAAGATTAGAATGTATACTGATGACCCCACGGGTATTACCAATCCATGCAGTATAAATGCCATATATGTTTCAGATGATCCAAACAACCTAGGTTCTTCTCTAGGTTCTTGCACCCTTTCTGGTTCAGGAACTGCTTGGCGTGAATGTGATCTTACGACAAGCAAAAGTGGGAGGTACATAAATATAACACTTAATATTTCAGATGGTACTAATTGTGGACAACAAGAGTTGCTTACCGGTTTTTACGAATTTCAAGTATATACATCTGGACTTATAAACGATACATGGGTTCAGTTTCCTGGAGTTCCCACGACACAAAGTTGGAGTAATGTGACTAAGAAAATAAATTCTACAGTTGGAGCAACGATAAGATGGCGTGTTTTTGCTAATGATACGAGCAATAATTGGAATGCTTCTGAAATTTTTAGTTTTGTAACGACAAGACCCTTTTTAGAAGTTAGTTTAAGTACACCAACCCCAAATGTTTTGACGAAAGTAGTTCAAAAATCCAACTTTGAGGTCAGATCAACTGTAACATGCAGGAATGGGCCATGCACAAATGTCAGTGGGGTTGCTAGGTATAATTCTTCTTCTCTTTCCACTCCTGATACTGCTATAAGCACGACAGAAGGAGATACACCATTCTATATAGTTGGAAAAGCAACTGAAGCAGTAGAAACAGGAGGGGATGTTGGTTCTTATTCATCCATCGCCATAGATTCTCAAGGCTACGTTCATATATCCCACCTTAACGTTACAAGTGGTTATCTAAGGTATTGCAACAACACTCTCGGCTCCTGGACTTGCACTGATGTCGAATCTACAGGTCCCATCCCAGAATCATCTATAGCAATAGACAGTAACGACAAAGTCCATATCTCCCATCGTAATTCAGCTGGTACAATCAAATATTGCAACAACACTCTCGGCTCCTGGACATGCACAGGCGCCACAGCTATAGGTAGATATGCATCCATCGCCATAGACAGCAACAACAAAGCTCATATTTCACAATTAGTTTATGTTGCATCAAAACCTGTCCTCAGATATTGCAACAACACTCTCGGCTCCTGGACATGCACTGATATAGCAGGTGGTCAAGGTTACTATTCATCCATAGCCATAGATTCACAAGGCTACGTTCATATTTCTAATCGCAACGATACAAGTGGTTATCTCGGATATTGCAACAACACATTAGGTACATGGACCTGCGCTGATGTGGATGCATCATCATTAGCATATACAGATACATCCATCGCCATAGACACCAACAATAAAGTCCATATGTCCCATATTGCAGGTAATTATCTCAGATACTGCAACAACACTCTCGGCTCCTGGACTTGTAATAATGTTGAAGGATCTAGTGGAGATACATCCATCGCCATAGACACCAACAATAAACCTCACATTTCCCATCATCGATCAACAGATAATACTTTAAGATACTGCTATTCTGATGACTTTTCTACTTGGAATTGTCAGAAAGTTGACGACACAGGAGGATCACTTACATTTGGAAGATCTATAGCAATTAAAAAAGGAAGACTCTCCACATCATCATCATTTTCACAATATGCCCACATTGTTTATTACAGTTCTACACCACAAGATTTGAAGTATGCAAAAATTACACATAACCCTTTGTATTGTGGAAACATGAATGATGGTGATATTTGTCAATTAAATTGGACTGTTAATGCAACAGGTGATATAGGTACTTTTTGGAGGATTGATGTCAATTTCGCTTCTTCCGATTCATCTATATCATCAAATTCTACAGACGATGCCTTAATAAAAATTTCTTCCCCACAATTAATAATCACATTATCTTCTCCAAATCCTTCTATTTGCACATTATCACATCCTTGTAATTGGGTCCGATATAATGCTTATTCTGTCAGATCTACAGTTGAATGTTCGGATGGGCCATGTGGAATTGTTAACGGAACCACAAGATATAATGCTTCTTCATCTGACCCAGACACACTTCTCAACTCTACAAAACTATCATGTGGAAACATGAATGATGGCGATATATGCTTATTGAATTGGACAGCTAATGCAACTGGCAATTTAGGTGTATTCTGGAAGATTGATGTCAATGTCAGTTCTTCATTTTCAAATATTTCAGCAATAGATACCAATGATGCAACAGTAAAAATTGCTCTGTCGCCAAATATCTTTATCAATGGAATAGCTTTATACTATTACACCGGTGAGAGAGTAAATGGAAATGTGACAGTAATACCTCTTGAAAATCCAAATAATAAAGAAACTGCTATAGTTTCGAATGGCGAATGGTCTCTTGATTTTAATTTAGGTACTGAAAATATACAGCACTATACGGTAATAATAGATGACAATCAACAGATGGGATATAACGAAATAAAAACAAGCACTTCCTCTGATACTAAATTAAATTGTTCTACCCAATACATTTCGCTCTCTGGATATTCTGTTGATATTAATTCAGGTAGTCCTATTACTTCTGGAGATATGAAAATTTCTGTATTGGATACAGATTACACCAATACAACAACTTTTTCTGGTAGTTGGTCTGCAAGTATCCATCCATGCTTGATTCCCGGTAAAGTTTATACTCTTCAAATTTTGATCACGGATAAAACAGGAAAAAGGGGAGAATTTTTACAAAAATATCCTGCAAAATAATTTTTAAAAAATGATTAAAAAACTTCTGCAGATGTGCACACTAAATTAAATTCATGAATATTAAAAATAAAAGATAGCATGATAGCGAGTAATAAATCCCTAATAAAGATGACAGCAGTATTGATTTTCTTAATTGTTTTTACCGCTTATTTATACTTGTCACCAAAACCAGTAAAGGAAACACACCGGTTATCAGAATTGCTCAATATAAGAACATTCACAGAAGTATCGGCTTCATGCACGGGAACTATGACATATAGCTGCCATTATGCAGACCATACTAGTCAACAAATATGCGAAGATGACCAATGTTGTGTATGGAGTGCTCCAACTTCACATTGCAACTCCAGACTTTGTTCTGCACTCACTGATGGCAATTGCCCTACCTGTGCAGGATGTTCTGTCGTATCCACCACATCTACATCCACCACATCTACATCCACCACCACAACAATACCAAGGAACTATATAATTGTGAATGGGACTTCATTCACTCAACCAACAGCGATAAACATAACTGGATGGAGTGATGCATTGGCTACAACGACAAAAATGTGGAGAAATGCGACATCTAAACTATCAGGACAGTTCTTGATGCAGAGCGGGACAGGAAAGATATATAACGTATCCTTATCTTCTACATGGACAGCTGGATACTGGAATGTATCTGTCAACTCCACAAACAACGCAACATTGGAATGGGGGACATTTTTAGTAATAAGTACTACAACATCCACCACATCTACGACTTCTACCTCTACAACTTCCACAACTTCAACCTCTACAACATCCACAACTTCAACGACAAGCACAATACCAGTAAATTATATAATCGTAAACGGGACTTCATTCACACAGCCACAAGCTATAAATGTAACTGGATGGAGTGATGCCTTAACTACTGCCACATACATGTGGAGAAATGCAACATCTAAACTATCAGGAGAATTCTTGATGCAAACTGGGACAGGGAAGCAATATAATGTATCTTTATCATCTACATGGAATGCAGGATATTGGAATGTGTCAATAAATTCTACCAATAACGCTACATTAGAATGGAACACATTTCAAGTACTGACTGATAGTACTAACCCACAATATTCTTTAAACTCAACAAACTCCACATCAGCAGGAAGATTAGTTTTGTTTAGCGTTAAATGGTCTGATAATGTTGGATTATCTGGATACATATTCAAGTTTGATAACTGTACTGGAACATGGCAAGAAGATACATGGCAAAGTTTTTCAGGACAAACTTCTCCTCAATGGAGTAATGTTACTAAAGTTATCAACTCAACAGTAGGATGCACGATGAGATGGAATGTTACTGCAAACGATACTTCTAACAATTGGAATTCAACTGTTATTCAAAGTTTTGTTACTGTTCCTAGTTATTGTGATGTTGGAATACAATCGGTGCCTTACACGATAGATCAAAATAATACTTATTACTGCTTGGCAAAGGATATGTATATAGAAGGACAAACTGCTATAAATACTTGGTTTTTTCCTGCTATACAAAATTCAACATTAGATTGTTTGTACCATTACCTACAGGGTGATAGGAGTGATTCGAGAAATGGAGTCGAGATTACAAATCCACTATCTGGAATAGCATTTAATATTACTGTAAAAAATTGTAATATATCTAATTTCGATACTGGTATCCATGTATACGGTAGTAACAATACAATTACCAACAACACAATCTTTAACAACCTTGATGCTGGCATCAATGTATACGGTAGTAACAATACAATTACCAACAACACAATCTTTAACTCGACCAATGGTGACAATGGTAATGGCATTTATCTTTCAGGATCTTACAATACAATTACCAACAACACAATCTTTAATAACAAAAAGTACGGTGTCTATTTTTACAATCCTTCCAATACCTCAGTTACCAGTAACATCATCTATAGCAACAAACAAATGGGTATTTTTGTAGAATTATTAAGTGGTGGAAGTAACAAAATATTAAACAATACCATTAAATTTAATAGGCAATATTTAAATTATCTATCCACTCACACTTATTTGGACAATCTATTTTTGTATAATCTAATGCATGGTGATTTAAATGTATCTGGAAGAAACGTTTGGGCAATTAATGATTTAGTAACATTTAACATTTCAGTATCAAACATAAACGGTACGGCCTGCACAGAATTTACAGTGAACGATTTGTATACAAGACCTAATGAAATAGTTTCTTATAGTACAAGTGGAAATAATATTACAGGAAATTTTACAGTTTCTAGGTCAGGACTTTATTCATTAGTTGCAGATGTAACATGCGATAATAGAATTAAGACAAAATATACCTATCTTGTCAATTCATCTAATGAAATGTTAAATTACTACTTCAGAGGCAATTCACCAACTCATAGTCAACCCATTGGTAATGGGAATGATGTTGGTAAATTTTTATTAGATCCACCTACTACAAACGAGACAAAATATTGCGCCCAATGGGTTCAAAATTTCATTGATGAATACCCACAACAAATTTTTGGATTAATTCAGATGATTAACATCTCAGTATGGTATAAAGCTACGGGTACCCCTTATTTGCACATTACAAAATTTGGAGTATATGATTCAACCAGTTTTGATTATTTGCAGGAAATACCAAGCTCAACTATTACTATTTTTAATTCGAGTGTAAATTTTACTAATCTCAACTGGATGATAGATTATCCAGGAGAGTGGAATTGGATAGACGTAAAATTGACGGGAACAAATCCATATTGGCAATCCAACTCAACTCATCCCTCTTACGTCAACATCACCTACAACTACACAACAACTCCAGAAATAAAATCCATAACAAACGATGAGATAATGGTATTGTCAGCAACTTCTCCTGTTTCTGATACAAATCAAGCCAACATAACAATAGAAGGTTCTGGCACCACCAATATAACAGTCAAAATGCTCAATACTGCATTAAAATACAATGTTTCTCTTGACGATCAGTTATGTGACAACATGAACTGCAATATATCACAAACCAACGGAGAACTAAACTTATCCTTATCTTTGAGTTCAGAACATCAGATTTTCATATACACTGCCGCTAATGGAAAATTAATAGTTAACCTTATCGCTCCACCAGCAGGAACAACAACAAATCAAGATCAAAATACTACTTTTAATGTTAATGCATCTGTTACTTGCAGAGATGCTGATTGTGGAACTGTTTATGGCACTATAAGATACAATGCTTCTTCTGCTAATCCTGATACTGCTGTTAGTGAAAAAAAGGGAAGTACACCATTCTACATATTAGACAATCTTTGGGTAGAATCGAATGACACCAGCTACACCGGCTGGCTGAAAAATGGAACGGCTCCTTATCTTGGTGATATAGACTGGCCTAACAACTATATAAACGCGACTAATAATGAAGATGGAAATGTAATAGGAAACTACTACTTCCAAAAAACGAGCCAAGGTGGTGGGACTGTAGATAAAGTGTTTTTGGATATCTTATACAGTCATAGCATTGTTTTTTGCAGTGTATACGTCTATCTTTACAACGGAAGTGCTTGGTGGTACGTTGGGGAAGTAACTTCCATGGCCACAAATACTTGGCTTTGGTATACTTTTGATGTTTCAACTAATTTCACCACAACCGATTCCATAAACTCAGCGCAGATGAACTTAACTGCTCACTGCGCGTATTCAGATAATTGGATAGCTGTGGATGCTGCCAAGTTGAGGGTAACTTACAAGACCATAAGTCCCAATGTTACAGCCATGTGTGGCTCTCTAAACAATGGTCAATCCTGTCAACTTAATTGGACAGTAAATGCAACTGGAAATTTTGTAAATGCGTATAAGATAGGTGTTCTTTTCAATTCCTCCTATGCTTCTGTCACTCAAAACCATACTGATAATGCTACAATCCGAATAATCGAATGTACGCATAGCAGGACATTGAGTTGGAGTTCGATTGATTTTAGTAATTTAAATCCAAATACAGCTGGCAGCAGTAATGCAGCTCCAGGCAATACAAATAAACTTTATAATATAAGTAACACAGGAACTTGTAGATTCCAAGTATGGATAAATGGTTCAGATTTGATTAACACCACTTATAATACTCAGATAAATGTTGGAAATATAACTTGGCACAACAGAACAAATGATTTTACCACTTCTTATGGTTTAAATAAAACATATTCTCTACTTAATGCAAGTCTTACGCCTGCTATGAAAAATTTAACAACTTATTATTGGTTGGCTGTCCCACCAATAATTGCGGGCAAATACAATGGAACTTTAATAATTTGTACCAACACCACACAACAATCAGGGCAGAATGAGGTATGTTAATGAAAAAATATTTTAAAACTTTGTTCATATTTTTTTCAACTTTTATAATAATAGAAGGATTAGCTAATGCATTGAGTCTTGGTACATTAATTGATAAATATTATGCCGAAACAAATAAAGGAAGTACAGTCGAATTTGTAGTTAAAGTATGGAATGTGGAAAAAGACTCTTTATCTGTTTCTTTCAATGTTTTACAAAATGATGGAAATTTACCAGTTTTTATTA
>Ga0315274_10003793_pt1 | contig 22405 bp, 21 predicted proteins | sample YL17G02_20_MG_FD_203700 | JGI IMG/M metagenome (GOLD analysis project Ga0315274, IMG submission 203700) | Sediment microbial communities from Yellowstone Lake, YNP, Wyoming, USA - YL17G02_20 | ecosystem: Environmental > Aquatic > Freshwater > Lake > Sediment | place: USA: Wyoming | collected...
TCGTACCTCTGCCTCCCCTGGTGCAGACCGTGGTGCAATCCAGCCTGCTGGTCCTGCTCCTGGGTGGTCTGGTTGTGGCTCTGCTCTTGTCTCGAGGCGAGTGGACCGCCAGGCTGGTCGGTGTGATCGCCAGCAGGCTATCAGCCAAATTCGCCCGGCGCATCACCGGCGTGCTGGAACGCTTCACGGAAGGCGTGCGAGCCATGCAGGAGTGGAGACGATCACTCCTGGCTCTCTTCCTCACCTTTCCCCAGTGGCTTATCCTGACGGTGAGCTACTATTGCCTGGGGCGGGCCGCGCTGATCCCTCTGGGCCTTGGTCCCTACCTGTTTCCAGTAGTGGTCATCGCCCTTGCCGCTACCATCCCCAACCCTCCCTGGAACGTGGGCATGCTGGAGATACTCTCCATCACGACCCTCGGAGTCTTTGGTGTGGCCAGTAGCCAGGCACTGGCCTTCGTGGTCCTGATGCGCGCTATGCGCCTGGTCCCCATCATCTGGGGCTACGCGCTCTTCTCCAGAGAGGGCTACGGCCTTCGCGCGCGATCCGAGCCAGGTCTCGAAGCGGAACATCCAAGATAGCACCACCATGGCCAGGAAAATCCTCATCCTGATGTGTGACGCGGGTGGCGGCCACCGCAGCGTGGCTGACGCCATCGTGGGTGCGCTGGAATACCTGTTTCCAGGTCGCTATGACATCCAACTCGCCGACATTATCGCTGAGGGGTACCCCTTCCCGCTGAGCGAGGCCGGCCGCCTGTACGGCCCTGTGGTGGACCGGCTTCCGCGTCCCTGGGGTCTCCTCTGGCACTCCTCCAACGAGAGACGCAGCTCCGACTATCTCCTGAGAGTAGTGACCACGCTATCCTTCGAGAGACTAGAAGAGATAGTGCGCGCCGCCGAGCCCGACGTCATCGTCTCCACACACCCCTGGGCCAACCACTCGGTAGTCTGGCTGCGCCAACGCTTCCAGTGGAGGACGCCCCTCGTCACCGTAGTCACCGACCTGGTCAGCATCCATCGCTGGTGGCTCTGCCCGGCAGCGGATCTGTGCCTGGTGCCCACAGAGCAGGCGCGCCGCAAAGCCCTCGATGCTGGTTTCGAAACGGACAGGGTCAAGGTTATCGGGATGCCCATCGGCCTGAAATTCGTGAATGCCGCTCGTGACCGGCAGCAGCTGAGGAGGGAGCTGGGGCTACGGGAGGACGACCTCACTGTGCTGGTGACAGGCGGTGGTGAAGGTATGGGCAACGTATTCTTCATTGCCAGAGCCGTTGCCCAGGCCGGACTGGACATACAACTGGTGGTCGTGGCGGGAAGAAACGAGGCCCTCAAGAGTAGACTAGAGTCGGTATCCTGGGAGGTGCCCACGCACGTCCTCGGCTTCGTGGACAACATGCCCGCCCTGATGCACTCCGCAGACCTGCTTGTCACCAAGGCAGGGCCCAGCACCATGAGCGAGGCGCTCAGTTGCGGTTTGCCCATGCTCATCAGCGGTGCCCTGCGGGGACAAGAGGAAGGGAACGCTGAATGGGCGGTAGCAACCGGGGCAGCCCTCTTTACACCTACGCCCCAGGAGCTTGTACTGGCCCTCAGGGAACTCGCCGGGAACGGGCCTGAGACCCTGGCTCTTATGCGGCAGAAGGCCCGAAAAGCTGCCAGGCCTGATGCAGCCCTCAACGCCGCGAGACTGATAGACCATGTCGCTAACCCCACGGAATGAGGCGCCCGCCCAGCGTCCAGACCTGAATCTCAGGGAAGACCTCTCCACGGGAAGTTGACCTGCATGTTCTTCACCAGAAGCCTGAGAGCGAAGACTCTGCTGTACGTCCTGATCCCAACAGCCCTGGGGCTATTGGCGGTAGCGACGATAGCCCTGTACGCGTACGAGCGAGTGGCCCGGGATGTGGTCCAGCAGCGAGACGCCGAACTGGCGAGGCTGCAAGCAGCCCGCATCTCCGAAGGGTTGCATGAGTACACCGGACTTTTACAGGACTTTGCCATGGAGCGAGACGTCCAGTCGATGGATGTCGACCGGCTGGCAGTCGCCACCATGAAGGCTCCAGAGCAATTCAAACACTTCGACGCAGGAGTAATCACTTTCAACGAGGAAGGGGTGACGGTCTGGGCCACGCCTCCCATCCCCAGGCGACGAGGCACCGACTACCCCTTGCCTCCCCAGTTCGACCAGATACGCCGCACCCATCAGCCGGCCCTCTCCGACGTCTTCACCGACCCGCTAACGGGCGAAGGTATGATCTCGCTGGCCGTGCCTGTCTTGGACCGCGCGGGGCAGTTCACTGGCGTGGTGGCAGGCCTACAAACGATCGGCGGCTCACCCTTTGCACAAGTCTACGCCGACCTGCTTCAGGTATCTCCGGAGCAGAGCAGGCAGGCCTATGTGGTGGACGGAAATGGGTGGGTCATCTACCACAGCGACGCCTCCCGTACAGGTAGCGATCTTTCCAGCTGGGCCCCGGTGTCACGAGCGATCGGCGGTGAGACCGGCGCCCTGCTCACAGACGATGAGGCGGGAGACCCTGTGGTCTCTGGCTTTGCTCCGGTGCCCGACACCCAGTGGGCACTGGTCACGCAGCAAAGCTGGGCCGACATCGTTGGCCCCATCAGGGGGTACAGCAGGCTCCTGCTGAGTGTGCTGATTCTCGCAGGCCTGAGTTCTGGCGTACTCGTCTTCCTCTCCATCGGACGCGCCCTACGACCTATTCACGACCTGACGAGGGGGGCCGAGCGCATCGCCGGAGGGGACTTCGACCACATCATCAGCGCCCATACTGGCGACGAGGTAGAGGCCTTGGGCCAGCAGTTCAACGCCATGGCCAGGGCACTCAGGGGGTCCTACGCAGACCTGGAGCAAAGAGTGGCAGACCGGACCCATGAACTGGCTGCCCTCAACGCCATCGCCGAGGTCGTGAGCAGCACACTCGACCTGGGTGAGGTGCTGGGGGATGCCTTGGACAAGACCCTCGAGGTAATGGGGGTCGAGGCCGGCGGCATATACCTCTTGCAGGCGCCACGTGGTGCAACCGAGCAGGGAATGCTCACCATCGCCTCCCACAAGGGCATGAGTCCCGACTTCGTTGCTGCTATCGACAACTTGAAGGTAGGGGAAGGGCTCTCAGGTCGCGTGGTCCAGACGGGCGAACCGCTGGTTGTGCCAGATCTCAATACAGATCCACGACTTACGCGTTCAGTGGTAGCCGAGAGTGGCTTCCGCACGGTGGCTATCGTTCCCCTGGCGGCCAGGGACAGAATCTGGGGCTCCCTGTTCGTGATCACTCGCTCGGCCAGGGAGTTCTCCGCACAGGACGTCGAGTTCCTCACGCACATCGCGGACCAGATTGGGGTAGCGATCGAGAATGCGCGCCTGTTCGCCGCCGAACAGCGCCGGGCGGAGCAATTCCGCGTCATCAGTGAAATGGGTCGCCGCATAACCTCTGTCCTGACCACTGACGATCTACTGCGCGAGATCGTGAGGTTGGTGAAGGAATCCTTCGGATACTACGTCGTTGGCATTAGCCTGATCGAGGGCGAAGTGCTCGTCGAAAGAGCGGGGTCTGGCCCTCCTTTCGAGGATCGCGCCTTCCACCTTCCGAGCATGAGGGTGGGTGGCCAGGGGATCACTGCCACGGTAGCTGCCACAGGTGAGCCGCTCTTGGTCCCAGACGTGAGCAAGGACCCGCGATACTTATCTGTGCCTGGCATCTGGGAGACCCGCTCGGAACTCTGCGTCCCTCTCAAGACCAAGGAAGGTGTCATTGGAGTACTGAACGTCGAAAGCGACCAGTTGAATGCCTTCGACGATAGCGACCTGGCGGTTCTCCAATCCGTTGCGCGTCAGGCGGCCGTAGCCATCGACAATGCCCAGCTTTATGAAGATACTAAGAGTCGGCTGGCCCAGGTTACCGCTCTGCAAGAGACGACTAGGGCCGTGGCCAGCACGCTGGAACTGGATACGCTCTTCAGCCTCATCATCGAACAGGCCACCACCCTTCTGCAAGGCGATGCTGGAATCATCAACGTCGTCGATTGGGGGAGCAACGAAGACCAGGCGGTGGCCGTTACCGGCCTGCCCGTCACGGCGCTGGGGGACCGCGCTCCCTTGGAGGGCGGCCTCTCTGGCTGGGTGGCCCTTCACAACCAACCAGTCATCTCCAACCAAGTCCAGCAAGACAGCCGGGCGGATCAGAGGGCGCTGTCCAAGCTGTACCGCGAGGCCGGACGGCGAGTCCGCAGCGTGGCTATAGCCCCCTTGACTATCAAGGGCCTGGTGATGGGCACTCTGGTCGTCCTGGACAAACAGGGAGGCCAGGGCGAGTTCGACCAGACCGACCTGGAGCTATTGGTGGCGTTCGCCAACCAGGCAGCCATGGCCATGGAAAACGCCCGGCTTTTCCATGGGGAGCAGAGGAGGGCTGAGCAGTTCCGCGTCATTAGCGATGTCAGTCGCCATATGACTTCCATCTTGAACATCGACGACCTCCTGGACGAGATCGTACGCTCGGTCAAAGAGACCATGGGCTACTACCTCGTGGGCATCAGTCTCATCGAAGGCCAAGACCTCGTCATCAAAGCGGGGGCCGGACCGGCCTTCGAGGATCCCGCTTTCCAGCCCTCACGGGCTACCGTGGGCGGCGAAGGTATTACAGGATGGGTGGCCGGCACAGGTGAACCTTTGCTCGTGAGCGACGTCAGCCAGGACGAACGATACTTCCCGCTCTCCGATGAGGCTCAGACCAGATCGGAGCTATGCGTACCACTCAAGACCAAAGAGACGGTGATTGGCGTACTGAATGTCGAGAGCGACGAGTTGGACGCCTTCGACCAGAATGACCTGGCGATCCTGCAGTCTATAGCTAGCCAGGCAGCTATCGCCATCGAGAACGCTCGCCTGTTCGCCTCTGAGCAGCGCCGGGCCGAGCAGTTTCGCCTCTTGAGCGAGGTGGGCACTCGCATCACCTCTCTCATGACCATGGATGAATTACTGGATCAGACCGCGCGCTTGGTGAACGAGGTCCTGGGATACTACCTGGTCGGCATCGGCCTGGTGGAGGGCGATGAGTTGGTCATCAAAGCAGTGGCTGGCCCCCACTGGGATGATCAGGATTTCCGCCCTCCGCGGATCAGCCTGGGCGAGGGTATCTCTGGCTGGGTGGCCCGCACCGGTGAGCCGCTTCTGGCGCCGGACGTCAGCCAGGAGCCGCGATTTCTTATGCTGGAGGGCTCCGCCGAGACCAGGTCGGAGTTGGCAGTGCCGCTCAGAACGAAAACGGAGACCCTCGGCGTCCTGGACGTCCAGAGCAACCGGCCGAACGCCTTCGATGAAGGTGACCTAGTGGTGCTCCAGTCCCTGGCCGACCTGACCGCCATCGCCATGGAGGAGGCCCGCCTGCTTGATGCCGAGCAGCGCCGGGCAGAGCAGTTCCGCGTTATCAGCGAGGTGGGGGCCAGCATCACCTCCATCCTCACCGTCGATGAACTGTTGCAGGCGATCGTTCGCCTGGTCAAGACCTCTCTGGGGTACTACCACACCGCCATCGGCCTGGTTGAGAACGGCGAACTGGTCATGCAGGCCGGCGTCGGCGCGCACTGGGAGGATCCTGACTTCCAGCCTTTACGCCTCCAGGTGGGCGGCCGGGGGATCACCGCCTGGGTCGCCTCCACCGGTCAGCCACTGCTCGTTCCCGATGTCGGCCAGGACTCCAGGTATCTCTTGCTCCCAGGTTCCGAGGAGATCAGATCCGAAGTGGCCGTGCCGCTGAAGACCACGGCCGGCATCATCGGGGTCCTGGACGTCCAGAGCGACCAGATAGGGGGCCTCGATGAGAGCGACCTGGCGGTCCTCAAGTCTGTGGCCCACCAGGCAGCCATCGCCATCGAGAACGCTCGCCTCTACAGCCAAGCCCAGCAGGTGGCTGTGCTGGAGGAACGCAGCCGATTGGCGCGCGATCTACACGACGCCGTCACACAGACACTGTTCTCAGCGAGTCTGATCGCCGAAGTCGTCCCCACCGTATGGGAAAGTGATGAGGATGAGGGCAGGCAGCTCCTCCGAGAACTCAGGCAACTGACCCGAGGGGCACTGGCGGAGATGCGGACGCTGCTGCTGGAGCTGCGCCCAGCGGCACTCGCCGAATCCAGCATGGACGAGCTCTTGCGCCAGCTATGCGAGGCCGCCACAGGGCGCTCGGGAGCCACCATCACCTTGGCCATCGAAGGTGATCAGGGCCAACTGCCGCCCAATGTCCTCGTCGCCCTGTACCGCATCGCGCAGGAGGCCTTGAACAACGTGGTCAAACATGCTCGCGCGACCGACGCCCAGGTCAGGCTTCGGTGCACCACTCGAACCGACGACGTGGAAACAGCGCGTGTGAGAACGGCGGAGTTGTCAGTGACAGACAATGGCTGCGGCTTCGATGCCCGTCATGTGCCGCCAGATCGCCTGGGCCTCGGTATCATTCGTGAGAGGGTAGAGGCCATTGGCGCCGCGTTGAAGATCGAAACCAAACCCGGATCGGGCACCACAGTTCAGGTGGTGTGGACTTGGCAACCTCCGGGAGGTTAGGAGCGTCTTCCTGGCCGCGTGCTTCGATACGGGCTGCGCCCTACTCAGCATGCTGATCGCTATTTGCGTAGGGCCACGTTCATACAGAGGAAAGCATCCTGAGTAGGTGCCGAACATAGTGAGGCACCGTATCGAAGGGTGCGACCCAGCCACAGCCGCATTAGTACCCCGAACCAGCTTGCCTGGATACACGCTTCGCGGTACACTCGCCGAGAGAGGAGACTCTGATGAGTGGAGCAGATACCATTCGCGTGATGATCGTGGATGACCACGACATGGTCCGCCGCGGCCTGTCGGCTTTCTTGAAAGCCAAACCTGACCTGGAGCTGGTAGGGGAAGCGCGCAACGGTCGAGAAGCGCTGCTCGTCTGCGAGCAGGTTCAGCCAGACGTAATCCTGATGGACCTGGTTATGCCCGAGATGAGCGGTGCCGAGGCCGCCCGGGCCATTCGTGAACGATGCCCCGACGTTCAAGTCATCGCCCTGACCAGCTTCCAGGACAGGGAACTGGTGCAGCAGGCGCTCCAGGCCGGGGCGATCAGCTACTTGCTGAAGAACGTCTCCGCCAACGAACTGGCCGACGCCATCCGCGCCGCCCACGCTGGCCGCTCCACCCTTGCCCCGGAGGCGGCCCAGGCCCTGGTTCAGAGCGCTGCCCAAGAGCCTCCCCCGGGGCACGGCCTCACCCCCCGTGAGCGTGAGGTGCTCGCTCTCATTGTTGAGGGCTTGACCAACCCTGAGATCGCCGAGCGACTGGTGGTCAGCCGCTCCACGGCCAAGGCTCACGTCAGCAACATCCTCTCCAAACTCGGCGCGTCCAATCGTGCGGAGGCGGTTTCCCTGGCCCTTCAACGCAAGCTGGTCAGCATCTAGGCGCCCCACCCACAACGCTTCTCACGCACTTCAAGGACTCCGTGGCCCCATGATGCTGGGGCATGGCCCCTCTTCCTGAAGTCGTCACCATATCCTGGCACCCGTGTCTCTCGCTCACGCACGCCGCTTCGCCGCGGGATCAACTCGCAGGGCGCATCTGCACCTCAAGCTCGCGGCGCCCGACCTCACCGTCCTCTCGTACGCCGACTACGATGGGTGGGGCTCATCGGCGATGGAGAAGACTAGCCACTTGGCCAATCGTCAAATCCCCCACCTGGCCGATGACTCCAGCCGATGCATCCCGTATACTGGAGTCGAAAGAAGACCTCCGCAACTCAAACAGAGGTGACCTAGATGCGCATTTTGCTGGCCGATGGCCGCCCCAAGGTCAGATTTGCACTACGAGCACTGCTCACACGACAGACGGCCCCGCATGTTCTACATGAGGCCACCGATGCTCAAGACCTATTGGCACAGGCGGAAGTGAGCTGTCCCGATCTTATACTGCTCGACTGGGAGCTGCCCGGGCTGGTGCCGAGCGATCTGATTCCCGCTCTACGCCGAGTCTGCCCCAAGGCGGCGGTAGTAGCCCTCAGTGGCAAGGTAAGTGCGCGCGGGGAGGCGCTGGCCGCCGGCGTGGACGCTTTTGTCAGCAAGGGAGATCCACCGGAGAGATTGCTGTCAACCATCGACGGCTGTGCACAAACGGGATCCGGCCACCAGAATAGTGAGAGTTGAGCCGATCGAAGGAGGGAGTGATGGAACTGGCCTGGCAGTTGAAGGGATACGCCATCAGCATCAAGGTATTGAGGAGGCGAGAGGCCCTGAGGAGCGTGGAGCGCGACGACGAGCGAATCGTCGAGCCCAGTGCGGCACACTACCGCCCTGAGAAAGCCCACGAGAATCTGCTACGTGCCTCTGGCTCCCGCTACGTGGGCCCGATGCGGTAACCAGTTCTGGTGAACTTGCCAGGAGAGGTGGGAAGTGTCCAGTAGCTTCTTCCAGGGTGTTTACTTCGGACTGGTGATTGTCGCCTCGTTCGTCCGTCTGGTCTATACCAGACAGTACAAAAGGATCCCTGTTGCCGAGGATCACAGGACAGTTGCGGATGCTTTGCTGATCAGCCTCGGCCAGGGTATGTTCGTACTGCCCATCATCTACGTGCTGACACCTTGGCTGGACTTCGCCGAGTACCACTTGCCCACCTGGGCGGGCTGGATTGGCGTAGCGCTCTTTGCGGTGTCGCTCTGGTTGCTGTGGAGATCTCACGCCGACCTGGCCCGCAACTGGTCACCAAGGCTGGAGTTCCTGGAAGGCCACTCCCTGGTGACTCATGGAGGGTTCCGCCACATCCGCCATCCCATGTACGCCGCACACCTGCTGTGGGGCATCGCCCAGGTGTTCCTCCTACAGAACTGGATCGTGGGCTTCAGCATGCTGGTGACCTGGCTACCCGGTTACTTCTATCGCACCCGGGTCGAGGAGCGGATGATGATCGACCACTTCGGCGACGAGTATCGGGCCTACATGGAGCACACAGGTCGGGTTTTTCCACGGCTGTCCAGGTAGTCCTGGAGCGAGACCGAGTCGACCCTCCCGGAGGTTTGGAACCTCCGGGAGGGTTCATGGGGCGGCTGCGATGCCGTTTTTCAGCACCGTGCGTAACACGGCGCTACTGGCAAGGAGAAGGGTATGGAAAGAGAGAGGGATCGGACATCTCCACGGCTTGGTTCCCACTGCCATCGCCGCTCGACGCATCCTGAGTAGACCGAAGGTCGTATCGAAGGGTGCGTCGACCGCCACGTGCGATCCCGCCTTTCGACACCATGGAGGAGGCTACAGCGAATGACCACCAGAAGCTTCAAACCCAGTCGCCGCTATCTGGTCAAGGTATGCGTGGGCATTGCCGTCGCGGGCTTTCTAGCCATTGGCGGAACCATCGCCTTTGGCCTGCTCATTCCGGACAGGGAGGCCACCACTGTCTTTTTGCTCATTGCCCTTGGCGAGATGGTGGTCTGGATACTGGCTCTCCTCCTGGCCGGCCCCTACTACTCCATTCTGAGCTATGAGGTCCAGGACGACGAAGTGATCGTCCGCGTGGGCATTATCACCCACTCCGTCAAGCATGTGCCGTACAGGACAGTGACCAATATCACGGTCAGTCGGGACATCCTCGATCGCTGGTTCTTTGGTCTCGGCTCCCTGCACATCCAGACCGCGGGCATGAGCGGGAAATCCGGCGCTGAGGAGAAGCTGGTGGGCCTGCCCAACGTGCAGGAGGTCTACGAGATGGTGGTCACGGAGCTGCGCCGCTTTCGTGGGGGCATGGCCCCCACGGCTGCCGAGGTCGAGCGAGGCCCCCTGCCAGCTTCAGACGAGACGCTGACCGCCATCCTTGGCCAAGTCAGGGCCATCCGCGAAAACCTGGAGAAGACCTAGATACCAACCTCCCGGAGGTTTGCGACCTCCGGGATGGTCACAGCGTGTCGCCCGTTCCTGGCCGCATGCTTCGATACGGGCTTCGCCCTACTCAGCATGCTAGCTGCTCTGGCCAGAGGACTATCCGAAGCACACCAGGTCAGCATCCTGAGTAGCGACCGAACGCAGTGAGGGCGCGTATCGAAGGATGCGGCTCCGTGACAACGACCTGGTGTCGTGAACCCGCATGCTCATCAGACCCTCCGGGAGGGTAGATTCACGGCCAGGTGGCGGGGAGGTGTGGAGATGAACAGGGAGGAAACAGCGAGGCAACCAGCCGGCAACGCCGATGTGACCAGGGGCATCCTCAAGCGTGCGGTGCAACTGGGGATCCAGTTCCTGCTTCTGGCCGGGATTCTCTTCCTGTCGTCGGGTCGCCTTGACTGGTGGTTCGCCTGGGTCTATCTGGGCATCTTCGTTCTCGGGGTGGGGGTCAACTCCTTCGTCCTTCTCCGCGTCAACCCAGAGTTGATCGCCGAACGAGCGCGACAGTTCACACCTGAGACCAAGAAGTGGGACAGGATCCTGGCCACCATTTGGGGTCTGATGTCGGCGATTGTCTCGCTTCTCGTCGCTGGGTTAGACAAACGCTTCGGCTGGTCGCCACAGATACCTTTGACGGTCCAGTTGATCGCCATGCTACTCCATATGTTCGGTTCAGCGTTCGCCGGCTGGGCCCTCGTGTCAAACGCATTCTTTGCCGGAACTGTGCGCATCCAGACAGAGCGCGGTCATGCTGTGGTCTCCACCGGACCCTACCGCATCGTGCGCCACCCGGGCTATGCGGCCTGGATTCTGTCTGGCCTGGCGACACCGGTGATGCTTGCTTCGTTGTGGGCACTCCTACCAGCAACGCTTGCACAGGGGGCCCTCGTACTGCGTACGGTGCTGGAGGACCGAACCCTGCGCGAGGAGCTCCCGGGCTACCGAGACTACGCCCGCAAGGTACGCCACCGCCTCGTGCCCGGCATCTGGTAGATAATCACCCTCCTGGAGGTTTGGAACCTCCGGGGGGGTAAGAAGGTCCGAGCATCTTTTTCCTCCCTTCCTGCGGAGGAGCCGGGGAGAGGGCAGCGCGCTCCTGAATCCCCACCTGACCCCCATGGTGGCCAAGAGCCGGGGGTGGCGGGAGGTGGAGATTATGGCTAAGGTTGCTCTCCCCCGGCGCCTCTGCGCACTCACCCGGTCCTCATCGTACCGCACCACGGGCCGCCGCACGTAGATCAGGGCTACACCGCTACTCTGTGTCATCTCGTCACTCCGCGTGACCTCTTACTCTTCGAAGGCCGGCCAACCCTGGCCTCCCAATCATGGTACTCCTTCTTTGAAGGCTTGCGCATCCAGCTGGCCTCCCAATCGTGGTACTTCAGTTCTTTGTGAAGACCGCCCAACCACTTGCGCTCCTCTTTTATCAACGCCGCCCTCTTACTCTCAGCCCGACGCTGCTCAAGGTGTATTTCCATCAACCGCCTTCGAATCGATGCCCTCGCCGTTGTGACCTTGTGTAACTCAAATCGGTACTTCATTACCCCTCCTCCCTCGCCTCCACCCTCTCCCGCCGCTCCCGGCGCAGCAGCAGCAGGTCCCCATACTGGAGCCACTCGTTCAGCTCCTCCGCATTGAGGGCGCGCACCATGTCCCGCACCAGCTCATCCACCCCCTGAAGCAACTCCTCGTCCAGCTCCGCCACTTGGAGACCGGCCAGCTTCAAAATGCTGGCCTGCGATACCCCAAAGTACCGCGCCATTTTGTAGGCCGACTCGGCACTGGGCCGCCGATGCCCTCCGACGTAGGAGCTAAACCCATTCCGGGACAAGCCAGCCTCCACACTCGCCGTGGTGAGGGCCTTGCCGCGCAACCGGCACGCCCGCGTCAGGAACTCGCCCAGGTCCTTCGCCTCCCGACTGAGTCTGCTGATCTCTTGCTGCCCGTCCATAGCTCACCCACCTCCATCACCGCCTAGGGGCACCTCCACACCGGGGCCACTCCTGTCAGCAATTGTAGCACCAGTATCAACATTTGACAACGCACACAAGTGGTGCTATACTGTCAGCAAGCGGTGACACACCGGAGAGGAGCGTGAGAGGACAACTCGGCACTCGGAACGCAGAGGAGCAAGTCGAGGTCCAAGTCGTCGACCTCGAACCGACCCTGCGCGGCTACCACGTGGCCTGGAACTACGGCACGCGCTACTGGCTTCCCCTGCTCGGGTCCCTGCCCTGGGCGGTGTGGCAGACCCTGCTCAGCTTCTGCTTCGGGGAGCGCGACACCTGCTGGCCCTCCATCGAACTGCTGGCGGACATCGCCGCCAAGGGGAATCGGCACCTCATCCTCGGACGCTGGAGAGGAAAGGGCAGCGCTCGCCGCCGCCAACCCGGGGCCCTGGAGATCCTTCAGGAGGCCGGCCTACTGTCAATCGAGAGACAGCACAGCGGTTCCCAGATTCGCTACCGCTTCCACCTCCTCAAAGAGCCTCCCATCCTGGCCCCCGATCAACTGGCCCGGCTCTCGCCCCGTCTCCAGGAGACCCACGGCGAGCTACTCACCCGCTGCGGCCTGGATGAGCGGACTTATCAACAACTTGTCCACACTCTCCGGCACCGTGGTGTCCAGGGCACCATCCCCTGTGTCCGGGACACTACCCCCTATGTCCAGGACACAACGCGCTATGTCCAGGACACAGCGAATAAATACAAAGAAGAACTACAGATAGAAGAATTATGGAGAACCATGAAAGAAGCGCTGAAACTTGAAATGACTGAGTCCAACTACGGGACCTACATCGCCGATACCCAGGCCATCTCCTTCGACCGCGACACCGGTATCCTGCTCGTGGCCGCCGCCAGTCCCCTGGTAGCCAACCAGCTCAACAGCTACTTCACCTCGGTCGTCAGACGGGTCGTCGCAGGCATGGGTGTCTCGGTAAAAGGGGTGCCCATCGCTGAGGTGGAGTTCGTCCCACGCGGTCGGGGGCCGTGGCACGATGGCGAGGATGCCCAACCGGAAGAGTAACGCTGGGGGTCGGGCACGTCGTTCGTAGAATTGCCACATTCGGACTCTCTCGTGTCATCGGCACCTGCACTTGACATGCGTCTCATTAAGTATTACGATACGGGCGACAACCGCGGTCACGCAATACAGCACCGGAGTCGGAAGGAGGAATACAATGAAGAGTCTCGCGGTTCTCGGAATGGCCACTCTCCTGCTGGGCCTAATCTTTCAGTGTTGCCCGTCCGCCGCCACGCAGGAGCCATCCATCCAAGCCCCCACTGCGCAGCGGGTTGCGGAACCGACCCAGCCCACCTCCGACGAGCCGACTGCTGCGCCAGCAACCGAGCCGCCTCCCACGGAGCCGACCGCTGCGCCCCCACCACCGGAGCCCACCCCCACCTCACCACCACCTTCTCCCACATCGCCCCCGCCTTCTCCTACACCAGGGCCCCAGCTTGTATCATTCGAGTTCAGCGGGCGCGGAAACGAAGCGACCGAATTGTACGCCCTCGACGTGGGTCTCATCAGATGCGACTACACGTATGCCGGGGAGCACAACTTTATAGTCGAGGTCCTTGACTCCCAGGGCGGTTATGCAGCGGTCGTCGCCAACGAGATTGGGTCATGTGAGGGTTCAAGCGCTGACAACATTCGGGGAGCAGGCGACTATCTCTTGAACATCACGGCTGATGGGGACTGGACCATCCGCTGCCAGGCCAACGCCCCTGGCACACAACCTTCGCCTCGGCAGCCGGTTGCGGTATTCGAGTTGGCCGGACAGGGAAACGAAGCGACCGATTTCATCCACCTGGAGGGTGGGCTGCTCAGAGGCGACTACACGTATGCCGGGGAGCACAACTTCATAGTCGAGGTGCTTGACTCCCAGGGCGATTATGCAGCGGTCATCGCCAACGAGATTGGGTCATGTGAGGGTTCAAGCGCCGCCAGCATTGGGAGCGCTGGAGAGTTCTTGTTGAACATCACGGCTGACGGGGACTGGACCATTACCCTGAGCCAGTGAGGCGAAGGCAGGGGCTGGTCGCGGACCGGTCTAGAGGTTCCCCCCGCCGCTGTTGGACATTTCTCACCGCGTCTGACACGTCGACCGGCACCAGACCGCTTGGCTTCGAAGTCCGAAGCCGAACGAGGTTGGCCCATCGCTGGAGGATAGGACGCAATCTGCGGGGTTCCACTCGGTGCCGCACCAGGCGGCCATGTTGAGGTCTAGAGGAGGGTGAGGCGATGACAAGTGAGTTTGAACGCAAGGGACTATGGTGGCTGCCCGACAAGCCCGAACGCAAGCTCGTCGGGACCCTGACATACTCACCACGTGATGGTGGGGTGCTGGCGTTGGTTGGCGGGTTCGCGAGCATCGAGGAGCTCGTAGCCGCTGGATGGGTCACGGCACCCAGCATCATCCTTGGTGAAGAGCAGGGTGGGTCAAAGATAACCCTCCTTCACTGTGTTCAAAAAGCGTGGTCCCACGGCGCGGGATACTCAACGTGTTCATTCTCCGCCCAAGTGGTCTGTCTGGGAGCGCACTATGCTACCCCGCAAGAGATGACCTTCGCCGGCCTGTCGGTCTACTACTCGCACCTTAGCGAGTGGGCGAACCAGTCTTTCTTCGAGTTTGAGAGAGAGGAAGACGTGCGCCGAGTCACGTATAGGAAACCGAAAGAGGTCTTGGCGGTCATCGATGACAAAGCGGTGGTCTCCGTCAGTTCCTCCTTGTCAGAACGATGGAGCCACTCGCCCTTCAGGGCAGTGACTATTGAGTACGACGCGAACATAGGATTGGAGCTCGCATACGACGCAACCTTGGGGGAGTACGCTAGATTAGTGCAAATCGTCCAGGTATTCCTGGCTCTCGCGGTGGGCGAGGCCGTTCATCCGCTCCACATGACCTCAACCCAGCCAGTGCAGCTGGCCGACGGGCGACCCGCGGCCTTGCCCGTCCAAATCTGGCTCCGGTCGCCACGGATTCCAGACACTGAGCGCGAGGTGTCACGGGATAAGATGCTGTTCACCCTCGCCGACATCGCTGACAGATTCGGACCGATACTGAACAAGTGGTTTGAGAACGCGGAGTTGTTAGAGCCAGTCTACAACCTGTATTTTGGAAGTCTGAGCGCACCGAGGATGTCCGAGGAACCGAAGTTCCTGAGCCTAACGCAGGCGATGGAATCCTTTCACCGCCGTCGCTACGGTGGGGCATACCTTACACGCGATGAGTACACGCCCGTGTGCGAGCGCCTCATTGACAGCATTCCACAGTCGGTCGCAGAGCCGCACAGGAATGCCCTCAAGTCCAGACTGCGCTACGGCAACGAGTTCTCGTTCATGAAGAGGCTTGAGGAGACCATTGACAGTCACCAGGAAGCCCTAGGGCCGATTGTTGGGGACAGAGACTCCTTCGTCTTCCAGGTGAAGCAGACGAGGAACTATCTCACCCACTATGACGAGGACATCAAAAACGAAGGTGGCGTCGCAGAAGCGGCCGACCTCTTTGCCCTAGGACAGCAACTGGCTTCAGTACTGGAAGTGTGCCTCCTGGCAGACCTAGGGTTCAGTGCGGAAGAGCTGAAGAGGCAAGCTAGAATCATTTGGCGGAGGCGTGAAGTACAGCGCATCGACTGGAGCTAATAGCATTCTTAGAAAGGAGCAACGCCCCCAGGAGCACGGCAAGGCTGCCAGTCCTGGCTCCGGTCCTGGCGTGCAATGGCCCTGCAGCGACCTGGCCAGCAGCCGCCAGCGCCAGCCTGGAAATCACACCGGAGGCGACTATCATGACAAAGGACCTGTTCACCCCCGAAGAAGCCTTCTCTCTGAGCAATCCGCGGGCCGTGGCATACCTCATGGAGCACGGCGCGGAGCTGATAACCGGTATCGACGAAACGACCAGGGCAGCCATCCACGACATCCTCGTACAGGCCATGCAAGAAGGCTGGAGCTATGACACGACTGCCAAGGCGATTAGGGAGCAATTCCCGGAGTTTGCCGTAGGCACGCCCTATGAGCACGTCAGGAGCAGGGCGCACCTGGTGGCCATCGACGAGTCGGCCAACGCCTACGGCGAGGCCGACTTGCAGCAATCCCTTGAGATGCAGGCGCGTGGCATGGACATGGAGAAGTTCTGGCTCGTGACAGGCGGCGACATCTGTGAGGATTGCCTGGCCAATGCGGAACAAGGGTGGATTCCCGTTGACGAACCGTTTTCCAGCGGCCACATGCGATACCCAGCGCACACGGCTTGCAGGTGCTCCATGCTGACGAGGCGGGTCGGCGCTGGGGCTTGACAACCTCGAAAGCCGCCGCCCCTCCCGGAGCCGTCGCCTTAGCAGGTCTTGACCACCCTCCGTCCAGCTTGTCGCCCATGCCGCACCTCTCCGCCCCGCCCTTGTAGAATACCACCCACCTGTCCGATCCCCGCATTCCCCGCCTGACCGCCTGGCCGGTGTCCGGTGTCATTGGCCACGTGGCAGGACGATTGCATGATGAACTACGTAACTTTGACTTTTTCCAAGTTACGTAGTAATATGAGCAAGAGGAGCGATCATATGACCACTCATTCCATCACCAGCACCACCGGCACGCACGACCTCAGACTGCTCAGATCTCTGGCTGAGGAAGGAAAGCTCGTCTTCTCAACGTCCGAAGCCAGGGAGGCCGCCGTGCGCGCGGGCATCCCCAAGGGGTATCTCTACGAACTGCTGCATCACATGGCGCAAAGCGGCCTCCTGACGAGGCTCCGACGCGGACTCTATGCCACATCCGAAGTAGCCTCGGGAAGGCCCCAGGCTCATCCTTTCGCCATCGCCACCCACCTCGTTAGACCCTCCGCCATCAGCCACTGGTCGGCCCTCAGCCATCATGGCCTCACGGACCAGGTGCCCCGAGTGGTGACAGCCTTCACGCCCAAGAAAGTCGTCACCCCGAGCATGCGGAGTCCAGATCACAATGGCTCGGCACACCACGCGTGGAAGATCGCTGGAGTGGCCTACGAGTACGTGTCAGTAAGGAAAGACCACTTCTTCGGGATCGAGCAAGTCTGGGTCGACGAGGACTCCCGCGTGCCCATCGCGGACCGGGAACGTACAGTTCTGGAGACCTTCATCTCACCGCGCCGGTTTGGCGGCATCGGCATGGCCTTGGGCCTGATCGAGTCGCACGCCCAACAACTACAGCTCGACCGCTTGGTGGAGTACGCCCTCCGCTATGGCAAGATCTCCGTGGCCAAGCGTCTAGGATGGGCACTCGACCGCGCCCACGTTGCTGACTCTCTCCTACGCCCATTGCAGGCCGTGCCAGCCACCCGCTACTACTCGCTTGACCCTGCCCGGCCCAGGAGAGGCCCCTGCGACAACCGGTGGATGATCCAGGACAACCTGCGATTCAGGAGTGGCTGATGCGACCTCTTCGACTCCGTATTCAAGAGGCAGCGCGGCAGTACGGCGTACCACAGAACCTGATCGAGAAAGACTACGCGCTAACCTACACCCTTGCGGGCCTGGCCTCCCACCCAGACTTGGGCGACACCCTGCTCTTCAAAGGGGGCACGGCTCTGAAAAAGGTGTTCTTCGGCGACTATCGCTTCTCCGAAGATCTCGACTTCTCCGCACGGTCTGCTCCGAAGGACAGAGAACTTGAGAGCGCTATTCACCAGGCTGTCCAGCACGCCGCAGAGCTACTGTCGGAACATGGTCCCTTTTCGGTTGAGGCGGTGCGTCGTGCGGAGCAAGAGCCGCATCCCGCTGGCCAAGACGCATTCCTGGTGAGAGTACAGTTCCCCTGGCATCCGCGCCCACTTTGTCAGATCAAAGTAGAGATCACGCACGACGAACTTGTCGTTCTCACGCCGAGGAAACGCACTCTGATTCACGGCTATGACGAAGACTTGCACCAGCGGGTTTCATGCTACCAACTGGAGGAGATTGTCGCCGAGAAGCTCCGCGCGCTACTCCACACCCACCAGAGAATCGTAGCTCGCGGGTGGGGTCGCCAGCATGCACGCGACTACTACGACCTGTGGCGCATTCTGGACACATTCTTCGATACGCTCGACGCACAGGACATCAGACGAGCGTTGACGGCCAAAGCTCAGCACCGGCAGCTATCCTTTGTGGACGTCAACGACTTCTTCACTGACGAGCTTGTCACCACAGCACGAGTTCAGTGGGAAGGCAGCCTGAGACCCGTAGTTACGCAGCTTCCCGACTGCGACAGCGCGCTGGAAAGGCTCAGAGAGCTCTTGCAGCGGAGCGGTGTGTCTCCCTGAGTGGGTAGTCGAGGCGCAACACTCGATGTAAAGACCGCCAGGCCCGGCGCGCGGCCCACCTGGCCAATCCACCCATTCCCCCGCCTGGCCGCCTGACAAGGCCGATATCCCCATTGCCCGCCACAGTGTTCAATGCTACAATCCCGCCACCCTGGCTGAGGAGGTATGCAGGTGAAATCATTTGAGTTTGAGTGCAAGCGGGTTCTGCTGGGTCGGTTGGAGAAGGGCGACGACGTCTTAGAGGGGTTGACGGAGTTCTGTGTGCAACATGGTGTGGCGGCCGGGAGTATCCAGGCGCTGGGACTGGTGCAGCGGGGCAGGTTGAGGTTCTACGATCAGGCGACAGCTTCCCATCACGAAATTGAGTTCGAGCAGGGCATGGAGATCGTTTCCCTGGTCGGAAACATCTCTTCGAAGGATGGCGATGTGTTCCTTCACTGTCATGCTGTCTTGGCCGACCGGCAGGGCCGGTGCTTTGGCGGACACCTCATAAGTGGGAATATCGCCTTCGTGTGCGAGTTCGCCATCATCGCCCTGGAGGGTCCGGTCCCTGAGCGAACCTACGACGAGGCCACCGGACTGACCATGTGGTAGAAGCGGCCTGGTCGTCGTCGCTGGTCCCCACCTGACAAGCACTGCTGCCATTAACCTCCCGGACGTTCGGAAGCTCCAGGAGGTTTTGTATGCGGTGTTTCCATATCGTCGCCAATCCCCACTTGACAAATAGAATGCTATCTATTATAGTTATCTACGGATAATCATTTTCTACAGAGTCCTGGAGGCTGGAAACGATGGTCGATCCACAAGCCAGGTTTGAGGAGCTGACGAAGAAGCTCCGGGAGCGAGGGTGCCGGATGACGCCGCAGCGCGTCGCCCTCCTCCGCCTCCTCACCTCCGCCGAGGACCACCCCAGCGCCCACCAGCTGTACGAGCGGCTGCGGGAGCAGTTCCCTACCACCAGCCTGGCTACCGTCTATAAGACCCTGAGCCTGCTGTACGACATGGGCGAGGTGTTGGAGCTGGGTTTCGGCGACCACGAAGCCCGCTACGACGCGAACAGGCCGGACGAGCACCCTCACCTGATCTGCCTGCGCTGCTGGAAGGTCATCGACGGCCGTTCCAGCCTGCTGCCCAACCAGGTACAGGAGGTGGCTGAGGGGTCGGGGTTCCAGGTGACCGGCCACCGGCTCGACCTCTACGGGCTGTGTCCCGACTGCCAGGCTTCCGAGGGAGCCTGAGTTTGCCGGAACGCTTTTTCTTACTCGCTTATGGATACTGATTGTCTACAAATACAGATGCGCAGATATGGCAATGCTGAAGCGGAGGGAGCCTATCAACCAGTGGAGATCTGCGTGCACCCAAGAGTCAAAGCTATAGAACAAGAAGGAGATAACAAATGCCGCGAAAGAAGAAACTGACCCGCACCACCGGCGCTCCGGTGGCCGACAATCAGAATGCTTTGACCGCCGGACCGCGCGGTCCTATGCTGCTACAGGACGTCTGGTTCCTGGAGAAACTGGCCCACTTCGATCGGGAGGTCATCCCCGAGCGGCGCATGCACGCCAAGGGCTCAGGGGCCTACGGGACCTTCAAGGTCACCCACGACATCACCCGCTACACCAAGGCCAAGGTATTCTCCAAAATCGGCAAGAAGACCGACATGTTCGTCCGCTTTTCGACGGTCGCCGGCGAGCGCGGCGCGGCCGACGCCGAGCGCGACATCCGGGGCTTCGCCATGAAGTTCTACACCGAGGAAGGAAACTGGGACCTGGTGGGCAACAACACGCCGGTCTTCTTCCTGCGCGACCCGCTCAAGTTCCCCGACCTCAACAAGGCGGTGAAGCGCGATCCCCGCACCAACCTGCGCAGCGCCCGCAACAACTGGGACTTCTGGACCTCGCTGCCCGAGGCCCTGCACCAGGTCACCATCGTGATGAGCGATCGGGGCCTCCCAGCCTCCTTCCGCCACATGCACGGCTTTGGCAGCCACACCTTCAGCATGACCAACGCCGATAACGAACGGGTGTGGGTCAAGTTCCACCTGCGCACACAGCAGGGCATCCGCAACCTGACCGACGAAGAGGCCGAGGTGCTTGTGGGCAAGGACCGGGAAAGCAACCAGCGCGACCTGTACGAGAGCATCGAGAAGCGCCATTTCCCGCGCTGGACGATGTACATCCAGGTGATGACCGAGAAACAGGCCCTCAAGAGCCCCTACCACCCCTTCGATCTGACGAAGGTCTGGTTCCACAAGGACTATCCGCTGATCGAAGTGGGCGTGATGGAGTTGAACCGCAATCCCGAGAACTACTTCGCCGAGGTCGAACAGTCGGCCTTCAACCCCGCCGCCATCGTGCCGGGCATTGGCTTTTCGCCCGACAAGATGCTCCAGGGACGGCTGTTCTCCTACGGCGATGCTCAGCGCTACCGGCTGGGCGTGAACCACCACCAGATCCCGGTCAACGCCCCCCGTTGCCCGGTGCACAGCTACCACCGCGACGGCCTGATGCGGGTGGACGGCAACTTCGGCAGCACGCTGGCCTACGAACCGAACAGCTACGGTGAGTGGCAGGAGCAGCCCGAATTCGCTGAGCCGCCGCTGGCACTGACAGGCGCCGCCGCCCACTGGGATCACCGCGAGGACGAGGACTACTACACCCAGCCGCGGTTGCTCTTCCGGCTGATGAGCCCTGCACAGCAGCAGGTCCTGTTTGAGAACACGGCCCGCGCCCTGGGTGACGCGCCCCTGGAGGTAAAGCGCCGCCACATCGGCAACTGCCAGAAGGCCGATCCGGCTTATGGCAAGGGGGTAGCCAAGGCACTCGGCATCCCGCTGAGCAAGCAGCCTAAGAAGAGGAAGTAACGAGAAAAGGGGAGGCTTGAAGCCTCCCCTTTATGTTTAGAGTAACCGGTAGGTATCGGCCGGGATGCGGATTGGCCCTGCGCTACCTCCGCTGACCAGGATACGAGACGCCGCTTGACGCGCCTTGATCATAGCAGATTTCGGGGCGTATGCCAAGGGGCTTGCCATGGGGCTGGTCAACCTCACCAACAACCCGGCGCTGGAGCCCGGTTCCCAGGGTGACGAACCGCCGCCTGACGAAGCAGGGTTCTTCTTGCGTCTCGTGCCGACCGGTGGTATAACCAGCAGGTCAACAAGCAGGGTCTTGGTGTAGCAGGGAGCGACAGCGATGACAACGAACAAAGGCTGCAACCGGGCTGGCGACCTGATGGAGACGGTGCCGTCGGTTCTGATCGCCGTGGTGACGGTCCTGACCGCAGCGGTAGTGTGGCGGGCTTCCGTGTTGAGCAGTGAGGCGACAGGGGCCGACCGACAGGGGGTCATCAACACGCTCAAGGCCGCGGCCGCCAAAGCTCAGAACCTCGCCTACCTCTACCAACAGGAAGCCGATCTAGCGCAAAGCCATGTGCTTCTCCGAGCACAGATTGACTATCTGCGCGGCAGGGCCGAGGAGTTTGCTGCCAGCGCAGACGGGGCTGCCGTGGCGGCGAGCTTGAACAGCGAGGCCGATGCCCTGCTCCTGGCTGACCAGGGGACGGTGGCCGGTACACCGCTGGTGGCTGAGAAACGGTACCGCCGTGAGGATAACACGTTCGATTTCGACGTCCGGCTCCAGGACATTGCCGCCGAGAACCCTGACCTGGCTGCCCTAAATCCGGAGCAGGACTTTGCCCAGGCCGACAGGCTGGACGACAAGGCCCTCTACCTGACGCTGACCGTAATCATCTTTGCCCTGGCCCTGTTCACTCTGACTCTGGCCCAGATCACCAGGCACTGGATCCGCTGGCTTTTCCTCAGCGTGGGCGTGATTTTAACGGTGGCGGCCGTTTTCACGGCGGCGGGCTTGGAGCTCTTTTTCAGGCAGGTAGTGTAGGAGGTGTCTATGGATCCCCTCGAGCCGATGGTGGACGAACCCCCTCATAACCGTTTCGAGTATGTCGTGGCGGTACTCATTATGGTGGCCACACTCCTGGGGGTGACGGTCGCCTTCTTGCACACTCATGCCTCTGTGCAGGAGGACCGTGCCGCACGAGCTGCCGAAGTGTATGCCATCCAGACGATGGGCGAGCTTGTACAGAATGGCTATGTAAGCGACTACCAGGCCGGCCTCCTGTACGATTACGTCAGCCTCGGTCAGTTGGGACTGGCCCGGCAGTTCGGGCAGTTGACCGCTGCGCAGCAAGG
>Ga0315274_10003795_pt1 | contig 22397 bp, 20 predicted proteins | sample YL17G02_20_MG_FD_203700 | JGI IMG/M metagenome (GOLD analysis project Ga0315274, IMG submission 203700) | Sediment microbial communities from Yellowstone Lake, YNP, Wyoming, USA - YL17G02_20 | ecosystem: Environmental > Aquatic > Freshwater > Lake > Sediment | place: USA: Wyoming | collected...
GATATTAGCAGAGCTTTCAATTCACTTCGGAGAAAGGGTCAGCAAATATATATAAATAAGGCGGAATGGGAACTTACACAAAACTATTGACAAGCTCGACAAGTTCATGTATTCTATCGAATAACATCAAGCTGTCTTTTGGAGATCCTTCTTGACTTTAACCCTCTTCAGCTTTATGCCATATTTAGCAAGTATTGTATCTGATTCTTTTCTCACTCTTTTAACATATTCCTCAATTGTTAAATCCTTGAAATCCTGATAGACCTTATCTTTCCATTCCCAAACTTCCATTAGTGACTTATCATATTTCTGCATCTGATACCTCCATCGGAGTTATTAATTCCAGCCTTTTGAAATAGCCATTCCTCATATTTACTTCATTAATCCGCTCCATCTTTCTATAATTTGCTAAATGTCTCAGATTCCAAGAGATTAGAGCATCTAATCTATGCACGGTTGCAACTGCTGCGTGTGTAGCATCGTCAAGTTTGGATGAAGGTATAATACCTTCCGAAATATATTCTTGAGCGATACGTCCTACCTCATTATTGATCTCTAATATTTTAGGTTTATACTCTTTTATAATCTCTAATAGCAAGCGCTTTTTACTTTCGTCAGCCCTTTCTATCTCTTGGATAACAGTATCGGATATGAATATCTCGTATTCATCCTCTTTGACCTTATCAAAGAACGTTAGCGTAATATGCTTCTTCTCAGGAGCATCATCTGCAAAGACAAAGTTCCATACAGATGTTTCTAGATAGAGTCGGGGTTTTATCGCCATGTTGTTATCCTCTTTAATAGCAAGATAAATACAAAAGGGGGTATACATAGCAACAATTGTATAGATTTATACTACTGCCGCACTATGCATACCCCCTAATAATTTTCAATAGATTTTTGTATGAGTCTATTGTAAATCTAAATTGTCAAAAAGTCAACAAAAAAAATCCAAGCATAATGATTCTATCCAGAGAAAGAAAAAAGTAAGAGATGGCATAAATAAGACAACGCAAACAGCAAAAGTGTATCATTATGACATAAAAAAATTCGTGATTAAATTTATCCACACACTTGTGCAAACACCCGGAGAAAATTGTCACCCATAATCTTTGAAATTTCCTCTTTCTTGTAAGCTTTCTCAATGAGCAATTTTGTGATAAAAGGCATCTTTGAAACGTCTTCTAAACCTCTGGGCGCAGAACCGATCCCATCAAAATCTGATCCAAGTCCGACGCTATAAATTCCACCAACTTTTATGACGTATTCAATATGCTCTATTACCTTGCTTATGTCAGGCGGTTCAGGATTCATGCCTTTTTGTGACTGAATCCTAAAATTCTCATCTAAAAATGCGGAATAGAAATTGACACATATTACTCCATCAGACTTTGATATAGCTCTTATAAGATCATCGTTCAGGTTTCTGGAATGATTGCATATCGCTTTTGCACAGGAGTGGGAAGCAATTATGGGATCGCTGGAAATTTCAAGAACGTCCCAAACGGTTTTATCCGCAGAATGTGATACGTCAACCATCATTCCAAGACGGTTCATCTCCTTGGTTACATCTCTGCCAAAGTCAGTAAGACCATTGTGTTGCACTGGATCCCAGGCGGCATCCGCCCAATTAGTGCTTCCCCATACGATAGTCATAAGCCGTACACCCAGCGAGTAATATTTTTCGATGAGTTTCAGATCGTCCTCGATAGCCTGCCCGCCCTCTATGCCGATTATCGCCGCAATTTTTCCATTTTCGTTGGCTTTGTGAACATCACTCAGAGTCAAAGCCAACTCTATCTTATCAGAATGTTTACTGAATTGGGAATGAAGAGCGTCAATCATTTTATTCGCTACTTCTGCATAATGCCCGACAGGTTCCCCCGGCTTCCCGACCCAGCACGCAAACACCTGCACGTCAACTCCACCCTCAATGAATCGTGGGATGTCAACGTGTCCCTGATCTGACCTTGTACCAAGATCGAACCCTTCGCTTAGAATCCTGCCTGCTGTATCGCAGTGTGTATCACATACAGTCATCGCTTTGTGAATATCATAAAAACCATTGTCTTGCATCATCTACATCCTTTTTGCTATTGGCAAATACTGAAAATAATTTTCTTATTGTGGTTATCCCTTCTGTTCTAAAATTTCGGCTATTTGAGCCATATTCATACCATTATATTATTGTTTCCACGTAAATTCAACAAAAACATAATCTTTTCTTGCATAAATAATGCCATTTTCCAAAAATTATAGTGCATTAGCACTGGCAGACAAGCTGCCAGTGGCACAGATTTCTATGACTATAATGGGCAAGGTCCATAATTATGGTAATAATGGAGATTGAATAATTAATCGGGTAAAAAAATAAAACTGGATTCCAGCCTTCGCTGGAATGACATTTTTTGCCTTTTTTGTATCATAAAAAGTGTTACCTTAATTGTCCGAAAAAATGAACCATCCCCTATAATGCACTATGAAATATAGAAAATGGTATAATGATTCTTTTACTATTGACCTGACATGAAGGTTGGAATACAATAAATACATATTACGAATGATTCATTGCGAATTTGTAATGGTTTTATATACAGAGCTAATTTTGTAGGTGCAATGGAAAACAATTAACTATCCATTGAAAATAGTATTTTCTAAAGTTGGAGGTGGGGTCTATGTTACGAACTTTTAGTGCAATCTGTATTGTTTTGTTGGCAGTAACGTTTGTTGGGTGTGGCCTTGCTGGCAGGCCTATCGTTGCGAAACAGATATGGAGTGAAAATTATGCAATGGCAAAAGGGGTGGAGGCTACTTCTCCGCTTATGGTGGATGGTGATTCAAGTACCTTTAGTGAGACACAAATTCCAACTGATACAACAGCAGGATCTACAAAACTCACAGAAGCTGTCGTTAAACTTCCAGAACCAAAGTCAATACATAAGATTGTTGTCAACAGTATTAACCTTCAGTCATTTATAGTCTACGAAGGTGGACGAACCCCTGATGATTGGAAAACTCTGGCGGAGATCAAGAATACCGACGAGACAAAGGTGACGATGAGCGTTTCAGCAAACACAGACAGGATCAAGATAAGGGTATTGAGAACATCAGATGATACCACTATACCGGGAGGGCGTGGTGGTCAATCGAGATTAAAACACGCTCCGGGTAAGATAAAAGAGATCGAGATTTACGGGCTTGTTCGGGAAGCCACAGCACCAACAGCACAGCCTGCTGGCACAACAGCCGCAGTTTCTGGTTCAACATCAACATCTGCGGCTTCTGGATCGACAGGTACAGCAACATCATCTGCTACTAAGACTACTACTACAGTAAGTACGCCAGTCGAAGTTCCAAAGGGACCACCTGTTACTGCGATGCTTGAGATGGCTCAAAAGACTTACCCAATCGCAGGACCAATACCTTTGAAGATAAACATTAAAACAGGTGCAGATGAACAGATAGTGCTGGATGAAATCGTAAGCAGTAAAGTGCTATCTACAAAACTCATTGTAAAAAGCTCATCGGGAGAAGTTATAGCTAGCTCTAAACCCACGCCATCGCTTTCAAGCCCTATGCCTCGCAGATTCGTAGACAAGGCAGTAGACGTGCGAGAAGCAAATACTCTTGATCCGGGTTCAGTTCTTACAGTGGATATACCTAACCTATTGGATTACTACCCGATAAAAGCACCGGGAACTTATACTATCCAGTTAAGCACCTGGCTAGAGCTACATACAAAATTTGTTGGTAGAGAGCAAACTGAGAAGGATGATCTGGAAGGACAAATTCGGGATATTAACTCCAAGTCTAATTTCACTCCTACCGAGAAGGCTTCTTTGATACAAAACCTTAGAGATGATATGAAGCAGTCACAAAAAAGGAAGTCTAAAAGATACATAGAAACAAATGCGAGAGGTACTCAGTTCAAACTCGAATCTGATACGATTGAACTGACCATACAATAACGTTTGACATGAGAGGCGATCATTATGAATACTAACGACATCAGAGAACATTTGTTGTCAAAAGCGCACTGGGTTGACCGTAAGACAACTGTTGATACGGTTAAATCAGGCGATCCCACGAAAGAGATCACGTCCGTTGCAGTAGCCTGGATGAGTACTATGGTGAATCTTCGCCTTGCTTATGCGCTGGGATGCGATCTGTTTATCACACACGAACCGACTTTCTGGCATCATTCTCAAGACGAGAAGCCGACTCGTGAAGAGGTGCCGGGGATCGAAAAGCAGAAGTTTCTTGAGGAAACAGGTCTTACGATTCTTAGAGTCCATGATATATGGGACCCCTGGCCCGATACCGGGATACGTGATTCATGGGCAAATGGTCTTGAATTGAAACACAGAATCGCAGAAGACAGCAGTAAATTCGTAGCTGTTTATGAAATTCCGGAGACGAATCTGGGGGATTATGCGAAGTACGTTGCCGAAAAAGTGCGTCCACTGGGACAGGATAGCGTATGGGTTCTGGGAGATCCAGAATGGCCTGTATCTCATCCTGCCGTCGGAACAGGCTGTGGAACACCCGGTCTTGAGATGATCAAAAAAGGCGCAGACGTTGTCATTGTCTGTGATGATGGCTTTAGTTACTGGCATCTAGGTGAAAGATTCTACGAGATGGGTATTGGCGTTATCATGGTCTCTCATGGCACATCCGAAATGTGGGGGATCGAAAACCTGTCGAATTATCTGAGAGATACATTCCCGCAATTGAAAGTAACGTATCTAGATAAACATCCACGTTATTGGACTGTTACCGGGTAATGAATTAATTTAGTAACCATCAGGAAGGAAATAAAGATTCATGAATGAAAAAAAGAAACCTGTACCACTTGAATTCAAACCCGATATAGAGGAAACAGCTAAAAGATGGAACGCTTTCTATGCTGGAGAGATAATTGATAGACCCATAATCTGTGTAACTGCTCCCAGAGAGGATGTTCAAGGAGGTAGAGGCAGTAATTATTATGATCGCACTTATGGTGATATGGATAGCATTATCGAAGGTGCGATCCAATCTGCACGAGCTACTTACTACGGAGGTGAATCTGTCCCTTCGTTCTGGCTTAGCTTTGGACCTGATGAGGTTGCAGTCTTTACAGGCTCAGAATTCAAGTGGAGCAAAGATTCAGGCGATACGAACTGGTCCGTTCCTTATATTGATGATTGGGAAAAGGCACTTCCTATCACAATTAAGGAAGACCATCCTTTGTGGCAGAGGATGCTTGAATTTTATCGCCGTGCCGCTGAGAAAACTGCGGGAAAAATGTTATTGACCCACATTGACCTGCACACGAATATGGATATTTTTGCGGCAATAAGGGGTCCACAGAAACTCTGTACAGACTTGCTGGATTGTCCTGAGTTGATTGACAGGGCAATGGATGATGCAAGAGCAATCTTCCCAAAAATATGGTATGAGATCGCTAAGGCTGGCAGGATGGATGATTTCGGGTACTGTCATGGAATGTATTCTATGGAAGGTGCCGCTACACTTCAATGTGATTTTAGTTGCATGATCAGCCCGGAGATGTTCCGAAGATGGGTTTTGCCTGCACTTGAAGAAGAAGCCGAGATCGTAAAGCACGTAATCTATCATTGGGATGGACCTGGTGCGCTGGTTCATACTGATGATCTGGTTGCAAGTAAAGGGCTTCATACATTATCTTATGTTCCCGGTACAGGATATGGCGGTCACAGTAATTATATAGACTTATTCAAGCGTGTACAAAAAGGTGGTAAGGCAGTGCAGTTCGGTGGAAGCCCTGACGAGATCAAACTAGCACACAAGGAACTGAAACCAGAAAAAGTATGCTACTTCACATGGGCACCAAACCAAGCTGAAGCAGAAAAACTGCTTGATTGGTTCGTCAAAAATACATGATGCCAGGAGAAATAGTTATCTTGAAATTTGTTGGAAAGGAAAAAACAAAATACCAAATTTAGAAATCATTATCCTGACTAGCATTATAGTTCTGGCGGCTTTCACTCTCAGGGGACTGACAGGTTTTGGTTCAGGGCTTTTTATGGTTCCTATACTGCTCCTGTTCCTTGATATGAAGCTAGTCGTACCAACTTCTGCCACATTTACGATGCTCTGCGGATTTATATTGCTAACAACCTTTCAGACAAGGAAGTGGATAAGGAAGGACGTTCTTCCGATGCTAATTGGCGGAGCCATAATAGGTACTATTGCCGGAACCTACGTATTAACCTCGTTTAAAAGTGATTCGCTTAAGAAGCTATTTGGCGTATTCATAATTGCTTACGCGCTGAAGATGCTGTTATGGAACAGAACAAACGGTAAAGAACCTAAAAACTTTATAGGTATAATAGCTGGTTTCTTCGGAGGACTGTTGGGAGGGCTTTTTAGTACAGGTGGGCCACCAGTTGTCATCTATCTAAATAAAAAAACCTGCGACAGAAGAATATTCAGAGCGACTCTGGTGTTTTATTTCCTTATAGTCAACTCATGGCAGTTTTTTGTCTACTGCTATACTGGCTTAATAACTGTGAATATCTTAAAGTTTACCCTGTATCTATTGCCAGCCTTTGTGATTGGGAACTTTATTGGTTCCTTTCTGCACGTAAAGATCAACGACGTTCTGTTTAACAGGATAGTTGGTGTGGTGCTGCTGATAGCAGGAACTTCTAACTTGTTCTGAGGTTTAAGCTCAGACGTTATGCTTAAATAGTGAGCCATTGATGTTGTATACTATTGTATACTAAAGTTTGGACAATTCATATAATGCAAATCGCATAAAATCAAGTGTTCTGGAATATTATGCGAGTAATGAAAAACACTTTTCTCGCAGATAATTGGTCTAAATTTGTTTTCAAAACATTCTAAGTTTTGTCATGACAAGCTGTGACAAAAGCGTCTGAAACATAACCCACATAAGGATTTTACCTATGACAACATTGCATGTTTCACGACGTGATTACAAGCAATGTTATTTTAGGTCAAAATTGTCCAAACTTTAGTTTAACATAAGAGAATGACATAATAAACTTAGAAAAAATACCACTTAGTATTTTACTGAGAAAACCACTTATATAAATTCTTCACAAATTCAAAAGTATATACTCCTTGTTTGTGGTAGTATATTATCATCAATGCTGCGTTGATTACGAAAAAAAGCGAACCGATCAATACACTTACCTTATTTGAGTGCATACAAAAACTCCTCGATCTTTTTTAGCGATCCTGCCTGAACAGCTTTCTGGATCAACTGCGTTTGCTCAGGAGCTATTCTTTCAATAAACAGGTAGTGAATACCTTTTTGCTTCATGTTTCTTGTAAACTGCATATCGTCAATAGGCACGTATTCGAGGTATCGAGAGAAATCAGCGTCGTATAGCGGATAAGCCCAGCCATTGTTTGGAAAACAGACTCCTATCACTTCATCTTTTGGTATAATCTGCAATGCCTTTTTATATGCCCCATCATATTGATGTGTAAGTTCAGCAGTATTTCTCTGGAGTGTTGGCATACTCATCATCTTCTGGAAATCCTCAAGCGAAATCTCACCAACGTTCAGGACTGCTATCCAGTTCAGCATTGCGCATATCATAGCAACACTCAGTAATAACGCTTTAAGGCATTTGAAGCTGATATTTCGGATTAAAAACACAAAACTAAGTGCAAAGATGATAGGAAACCAGAGCGTAAACCGCATATACCAGGGGTCAATAGATATGAAAGTGAATAGGCTGATGAGCGAAAGCATGAATGAGATAATAATAAGTCGAAGGTGTTTGACAAAGATGAGTGCATAAAGAAGCGCAGGAAGTCCGCAAACAAAGTTAAACCATCCCCACCCTGTCATATCTCCGAGACTCGAATTGTAAGCACCGCTTTTGTCGAAAATCTTTACTGTTACAAGAGATCGAAGGTTCTCCCACATACCAGCCAAACTCGCTGAACCACGCTGACCGGGTCCAAACTGAACAGCGTCACCAGTTCCAAATATAAGGTGATCCCCGATCCTGAAATCCGTTGGATGCAAGGGATTAGCAAATACGACCCAGTTACGGATATACCAATATGAACCAAGAAAAAGGCTACTTGCTATCAGAAAAAGGATGAGAGATGAAGGATGAGGGATGAATTGATTGTTTTCATCCTTCATCCTTCCGCTTTCATCCTTTATATGGTGCTTCCATAAAGCCCAAAAGCCTAAAATAGCAGGTGCTATAAAAATAAATGCCATGTAAGGCTTGATGCCGATACCAAAGCACAAAGCTATAATCACAAACAGAATCTGCCTATGTAGTGGGAAAGTATCCCTGCGGCCATTCACCAGCAGATCAACGATTATAGCAATTGAGAATAAGAATACTGCCGAAATTCCAACGTCATTCTTACATGCCGTCGCCTGAATTGCAAGTGATGGTGTGAATAGGTATAAAACAACAGCAGTAGCCGACAGATTTTTATTCAGTTTAAGGGATCGTGCCAGAGCATAAGCGGATGCGCCTGTCACGAGATAATACAGAAAAGGGCCAACTTTTATAAGCAGATCGTGATGCAGAAAAACCACGAGCCACGTTTCAAGCAACTCAAAACCGGCGGGCCAATATACCCTTCCAACAGGCGTTATGATTGGATATATCCTTTCCTTTTGCACCCACTCAGCTACGTTGACTAGATGGTAGACAACCGTATCCCATACGTACGGAGGAATATACCATATATGCACGATTATTCTGGCAAGCTGAAGAAAAGCGAGAATACACAATACTATACCTATCAGGGACATTCGAGGAATATGTAATCTCGGTAGAAAATTAATCCACAGGAAAGGGTGTTTGAGTTTCTTAAAGGAAAGGATTAGCAGAATGACAAGACCAATAATACTTATAACGGTAATCTTATGCGATTCAAGAAGCCCAAAAACACCAAGTATTAGCGTATAAAGCGTTGTGACGTATATCCATACAAACCCAAAAAGGGCGATATCGAGGTAATTAACTTTACTTCGTATAATTCGGAATAGCTTTATGGAAACGAGAGTGACAAAGACGTTTCCAATGAGCATTTCGATAATTCGCAGGAACATAACTTACTTTCTAGGGGAATATTGAATACATTCCTTTATTCATGATTAAACCGAGCAGACTCCAGAAACTGCCCATGAAAAATTGGCCAAGTATGAACCCCAAAAACAATGGTATAGCTTTCCGATAGGTCTTCGAGCCGCCATACGAAAGTATCATACGCTTTGCCAGCCAGCTTAGAAACACCGAGAACCACATATAGCTTATCGCCCAGCCTGAACCTACCGCATATCCAACTGGATGGAATGGCCACCACAGGTATCTTCTAGTCATAATCATAAGAAAGAACGTGAAGAAAAACCCAAACCCAAGATGTTTCATGACTGTATAATCAGGCCCTATTGGGTGCGACATCCAGCTTTGCAAATTGTAAAACGGTCCAGTTCCCCAGATCGCATAACCGGGATACTTGTAATAAAAGCCAAGGTGCGCTAAGAACGTTATTATCGTTCCTACAAGAGTAGCTATCATCATTGCGATAATTAGCTTCCAATTACTCATGTGCAGTCGCTCTGACAGCTTAAAACCTTCAAGCTGATGCGGCATGGGATGACTACGGTATCCATAAGCGATCCAGTCCAGCAGTGCATAAGGAGCTAATGTGTTTGGGGCAAAAGGTCTCGTGCCAGCGAACATAATCATTATCTGGTCAGGATGAACGCTGTGAAGTTCGTGAGTCGGCGGACCAAGTTCCGCTCTCATTCTGGTGAGTCCTACTGACAGGAGCATGTAGATCCCAAAATAGATCGGTATCGTCCATAGAGAAACTCCCGCCTGATACCAGAAAACCATCATAAAAGCCGCAGAGAAAAACATACCGATATATGCAAACCTGTATAATCCATCCCCGGGTTTGCCTTTAATGAAACTGACGATAGTGTTTTTAATGTGTGTCCTGCTCGTAATTAGAGCCAGAATACCTATACCAAGCCATGCGCCAGCCCGCTGCTCTCCCTGCCAGCCTCCGCCAGCGCGCCATCCAACAACACTGAAGAACACAAGCTGTAGTTTCCAGAAAATGTTGAAGAACCACAAAGAGAAAGACAATGAAAGCGGCATAAAGAAAGCAAGTCCAATAGCAAAGCCGTATATATTCATATCAAACGCCCCCATTGCATCCCAGGGTCTGCTCGTTAGATATTGGGTGATATTCCATTTAAGCCCCGGTGAAGGCAATATGGGAAACTGATAATGCAATCCATTTAGTAATTCAATGCCTGCTGTTATTCCAAAGCCTAGCCACATAAACTTGTTTGAGAAAAACTTGGGGTTACTGCTCATCTCAAGAGGGAGCCTTATGATGGGATAACTTAGCTTTTCGTTCTCCGTCCACTGCTTTCGTATGATTATATTTACACAGATCATCCCAAAGAGCAACACAACGATGAATACAGTCCATGCAAGCATAGGAACTAGCCATTTCTGCATATTATACGCTGTGAAAAAGGAAAACCCGCCGCGATAATACTCGTCCAGCGTTCGCATATCACTTACGACTAGCCACTTAGGAAGATACCTGAAGAACAAGTCTGCCCATTCGTTTTCAGGCGTAGCGAACCAGAAGGCATTTCCCATTATGGGAAGAAGCTGGCGCATCATGTCATGCGAAAAGAGCGAAGTTGCTATTGACAGCATCATGTATACGATCACCAGATCGGAAGGACTCAGCAAAGCTTTTTTTCGCAAGACTTTTCCCATAATTGGGTTAAGCAGCGCAAAAATGAAAAGGACAAATATCACAGTGGGAAACAATGAGAAGTCCGTTATCTCCCAAATAATTCTATTCTCTGCCCCAACGACCCAGACAGCACTCAGTATAATCAGAATTGATCCAAGAATTATGGCTTTTGCTACTGGTGTTTTTTGCGTTTTATCTTTTAGCAAATCCTGCATAATCACCTCACTAATATAGTTTTTTGTCTGAGTTTAAAACTTGTTTCCTTCTGTTTGTTCTTAACATACATGATGTCAATTAAGTATAATACGAACGAGAGTAGAAATCAATAATCTTTATTTTTCTATCACCCGTGCTTGATTGTAAAAAAATTTTACTTGATCATGTCAGGTTTTCTTCATTTTTGGTATCATATATAATGAGATAGTTTTTAGTGACATGATCTACCAACTGCGTATTGAATAATTGGAGCCTTATAATGCGGTCAACGGATAGATATATAATCAGCAAATGCCTTAACGGAGACTCAGCCGCATTCGGTTTACTTGTTGAAAGGTATAAAGAAGGTGTATATGCACTTGCATACTACAAACTCCATAATTTTCAGGATGCAGAAGACGCAACTCAGGAAGCCTTCATTAAAGCCTACCAGAAACTCCATACGTTGAGGCAATGGGATGATTTCTACGCGTGGATATATGCCATAACAAACAATATCTGCAAAAAAATGATTCAGGAAAGGTCCAAACGCCCTGACAAAGATTTTATCGAAGAGCATAATATTGGCGAAATAGAAAATCATTCAATTAATTCATATCAAGAAAAGGCTACATTGGATTTACTTAATGACGCATTGAGTTCATTGTCTGAAACTTATCAACAGATATTAACTCTTTACTATCTTGGTGGTATGGACAGCGATGAAATATCGAAATTTCTAAGATTATCTCCAACAGCTATATATCAAAGACTAAGCAGAGCAAGATCACAACTAAAAAAAGAGATGCTGGATATGATGAGCCAAGTTTTTGAAGGACGGAGTTTACCTGCAGGATTCACTTTCCATATTGTCGAAAAGATAAAGCACATAAGAGTTAATCCTATATCAAGCACACAGGGTTTACCATGGGGAATTTCGTTGGGTTTTGGGATTATCTTCACAATCCTTAGTTTCAGTTCATATTTAACCCAGTCTAACCCTATCTTAGGCTTGATAGGTGGCTCAATACTCTCTAGCGAATCAAAAGTTCTAAAAATTGGGGAAATTCCTGTTGATGTTGTAAAAACCTCAAATATGCCTAATTTATCAAGTCAGCAGGGAAAAGAGAATACAGGACAGCCTGTTTTGCAAAACTCCCTTTTCTCATCCCCACAAAGTCAGTCAGGGAAATGGACGAAGAAAGCGGATATGCTGACGGCAAGGTGGGGTTTATCTGCCACAGCAGTGAATGGAAAGATATATGCCATTGGCGGGGCATCAGATTGGGGTGATGTTTATTATTCCACAGTAGAGGAATACGATCCAGTAACTGATAAGTGGACAAGGAAAGCCTACATGCCAACTGCAAGACTCTACCTATCTACTGTTGCATTAAATGGCAAAATCTATGCTATCGGTGGTAATATGATGACCAACCCATCAGCAGTAGAAGAATATGATCCGGTGAAAGATAAATGGACAAAGAAAACAGATATGCCAACGGGAAGATATGGATTATCTACCTGCACAGTGAATGGAAAGATTTATGCCATTGGAGGTGGATTTGGGTGGTCTGTTGATAAATTTTTTTCAACAGTGGAAGAATATGATCCAAATACAGATACTTGGGTGAAGAAAGCAGATATGCCGACAGCAAGGGCTGGTTTATCTACAAGTGTGGTAAATGGAAAGATTTATGCCATTGGTGGTTCTAATAAAGTGATGGATATGAATGACTATGCTGGTCTCTCAACGGTGGAAGAATATGATCCAATAAATGACAAATGGACAAAGAAAGCAGATATGCCAATGGCAAGACTTGGGGCATCTGCAATTACAATAAATGATAAGATATATGCCATATCAGGAACAGATCGCTGGCCTGCTACTTCTACGGTAGAAGAATATGATTCAGTGACAGATAAATGGACAAAAAAGGCGAATATTCCTACTGCAAGAGTTGCTTTTGGTGCTGATGCGATAGACGGCAAGATTTACACAATCGGAGGTTTTGATGGGGCAACATGGGTTTCGACAGTGGAAGAATATGACCCTGAGTTTATATCTAAGTGATTATAAATGATGAAAAAAAGAGGAGGTAGCTATGCACGCAAGGGTAGTAACAGTTAAAGGTCAGGTTGACAAACTGAAAGATGGGATCAAAATACACAATGATTCTGTTTTACCTGCTGTCAGACAACAGAAAGGGTTTAAGGGCTTAATACTGCTGACTAACCCAAAGACAGGCAAAAGCATCACCATGACTTTATGGGAAACAGAAGCGGATATGATAGCAGGCGAGTCCAGTGGTTACTTTAAGGAACAAATCGGTAAGTTTATGAAGATACTTACCGAACCACCTGTAATGGAACACTATGAAGTTAGTGTTCAGTCTTTGGGTTTATAAATTGACAGTGCCATAAAAATCATCGGAGGTATATAACATGAGACGAATAACAATAATAGTTTTGTGTATCATTTTATTCGCTGTGGGATCGGCTACCGCCGGAACGTGGAAAGATAGTTTTGATGATAATAAAATAAGCGAAAAATGGACGCCAATTGCCTGGTCTATGACAGATTCACCAGATTGGAAAATTGAAAACGGGATACTTAAAGGTAACTGGCCCCTTTGGAATGCGCAGATGCTCTTTCTGAGCGATTATCCATCGCTGGACTACACCATTCAGGTAAAATGCAGGATTGATAAGGTATGGCAGGTTCCAGAACTGGCTGCGGCTGGAATAATATTTCGTTCATCCGGACCTGGTAAAACACCGGAAGATAATGTTTCCTCATTCTATGGTTTTGGTGTAGGCGACACCGGCGCCCGGTTTGCTGTTGTATATGGTGGAAAATGGCACATTATGGAAACAAGCCCAAGGAAGCATGATATTGGAAAATGGTATACATTAAAGATCGTTGCCAAAGAGACAGGTGTTTCCTGCTATGTAGATAATGAACTTGTTTACAAGCTGTATGGTGCTAATTTAGATGGAAAATTTGTAGGATTAAGCATGGGTTCCAACATAAGCGCAAGCTTTGATGATTTTTCAATCACCGATCAGACGGAGAAATAAATCCTTTATCTCCGTGCCTTATGGTTTTACTAAATAAAACAATGCGGAATCCAATTGAAAGGGGTAGAGATTATGGTAGTATCATATTAAAGTATGATACTACCATAATGAGAAAGGAGTCTGTTCTATGAAAGTTATATTATTAACGTTGTGCATGATGTTATTTACTCTATCAGTTTCCGCAAATATATGGAAAGATGATTTTGAACGTGAAGAACTCGGTAAAGACTGGACACCAACTACGTGGTGCGCAGGTGATGCTCCATTTAATTGGAACATTGATAAAGGCATAATAAAGGGATGCTGGCCAAACTGGGATGCCCAAATGCTCTTTTTAACGGAATATCCTTCGTTAGACTATACTATTCAGGTGAAGTGTAGAATTGATAAAGTATGGATGGAACCCGGACTTGCTGGTGCAGGATTTATCTTTCGTTCTACCGGACCAGAATTTATAGGTGGATGTATTGGACCCTTTTACGGTTATTTTATAGGCAGTCCTCAATGCGGATTTATGATTTGTGATGGTGGCGGTTGGCAAATAACAGGAGCAATTCCAGAAAAACATAATCCTGATCAATGGTACACATTGAAATTGGTGGTCAAGGGTGATGATTTTTTTACTTATGTGGATGATAAACCTGTTTGCAGACTGAGTGATGGTCGGTTCAGAGGTAAATTCGTAGGTCTAAGTATAGGCTCTAACATTGATGCAAGCTTTGATGACTTTATGATTTCAGACCGTGTTGATGATCAAGCTCTTATTGATTTTGATGTGCAGGCTAAAGATAAACTTACAACATCCTGGGGATATATCAAGCAAAAGTAGTTGTATTCACTTTATCACTACCATGAAATATTTTTGTCTCTAGTATTTTCTTACCTTTATAATAATATTCAAAATAGACATGATCTCGGCTTTTATTTTCAATAAATCCTAATGAAAGTAAAGCTTTACGAAATATGTCTTTGGATACTGCTCCAATAGTCATGGACTACCTCTCAAAATAAACTCTCAAGGAATTTGAGTTTTAATAATAGCTGATTTCCAAGCGAATTCCGTTGTTCTTTCAGCCTCAATCTCTTCTATACTTCCATCGAGTTTCCACCTGCACAAAAGCCATGCACAATCAAAAATGGAAAACGGTATTATTTAATAGAACTTTTGGATACATCTGTCCTTTATACGATTATATTATATCTTTGATTTGAAATTAAAATAAACATGCACAAGATTCTGTGATCTGATCTTTTGTGATATTAACACGCCCTGGTTTCATGATTTTAGTTCACTCTCTTTCTCATAATTAATAAGCCTGACGGAAATCTAACCATGACGGCGGTGGAAAATCCCTTCGTACACGCTGACGAAGCGCATCGTCAATAGGGATATTTTCTTTAGCAGATATGCGCTTCTCGTGCATCTCAAACCATAAGTTACTAAGGCTGACTTCCCCTTCACGTATGTCTGGTACGATTGGACGACTTTGCAATATCCTTTCAACACGGTTGAGATCGTTCATCTTCATTGCGGCACGGGTTTCCATGATCCTCATGCGACCAACCTGACGCACCTCTTGCGGGAGCCCATCCATGAAGTTCAGCATTTCTTGAGGCATATCCACATCAAGCAAAGCCTGACAGCACTCAAGTGCAAGGCTTGATACGTGCGGAACCATTTGACTTGCTTTGAGTAAAAGGTCTGCTGAATCTTTGATCTTGCCTTCACTTTTCAGCATCACTGCCATGTTTCGATATGCCCAGGGAGATTCTTCTAGCGACAGCGACATTTTCCAAGCCTGACGTGCTTTATCGAAATCTTTTTCATAGTAATACATGACACCGAGATGTAACCATGATAGCCAGTTATCACTCTGTCCTTCATTAACAGCCTTTTCGAGAAGCTTACGCCATTCAGACTGCACCATCCACGCACCGGGTATATCCAGTGATGATTTATTGGCTATCACGCCTCTATCCAACAGCTTAAGCCAGGGATATTGATCATCCGTAAGTGGATCATCGCTGAACACAAGAGAAGAAGAGCAGAATGGCTTTTTGCCAGACTTTTCCCTTCGATGACGTTCCAATGCACCCCATCCAGAACCTTGCTGGATCAGTTCCACTATTGGTCTGTCTGCCATATCCACGTTAGCTGTTAGTTTCTGCTCAAGTGTATCCAGAGGCATCCTTTTCCCAATTTTTTCATTAACAGATTCATAAGCAGATTTCCAATCAGTTCCATGAACGACCTCTGGTTCCGCCTGCATTAGTCCATAAGCCTCAAGCCACGTCCATTCAGCGTTTGCAGGCATCGGGATGTATTCCGACTGTGTTCTTGCTAGACCAGCCTGTATCTCGATATACTGGGAATTTGGCACAGAAAGGAACTCCTGCCAGTGTCGTCCACCTGCACCCATGCCCCAGACGAACATTTTCCGCCCTCTTAGCCTTGACGTTGATGTCTGGATCAATCCTTGACCATTCTCATCAAGTGAAGTTATCCACGGCTGTCTCATCGGTTCTATGCAGTAAAAGCAATCTGCAGAACGGTTAAAATTCACGGGGTACGATTGATCCATCCCATCAGCATAAGGTATCGGAACAAGCGTCATCTTTCCATCATATCCATATCTGTATGCCTGTTCCGCAGGCGCAATCACACGCCCTTTCGGCAGTTCAGGAACAGCTATATTTGACCACCAGTACATTGGTATCTCGTTATCATTTGGGTTAGTCAATTTCATACGAACAAAAAGGAATTCCGATCCATCTGGCAGGAAGGCATCAATCTGGTATGGAATCAAGCGAACCCGGTCCCATTCATACATCCGTAGTACAGGTAGATCATCGTTACCTTTCACTTTTGCGACAAAAAGAGGTGAGCAAGTATGCGTAGTGTGTCCCCATATCCCCACGTTCCATTCCACTCCCCCGCTGAACCATGCGTTTCTGATAGCAAGATTACATGGCTGAAAGACTGGATTGACGTAAAGCAACTCACGATTAGAAGGCTTATGAATGAGCGACCACAAACGCCCGCCAAGCTCAATGAGGAATGTGGCTTTTAGGATTTCGTTTTCCAGTACAACTACCTTAAACTCCCGATCTTTCTTTACACGGTCATAGTTATCTTGAAGGCGGTGCGGCAGACATCCATCCAGTGACGGTAATGGATTTTCAGTACCAAGGTTAGCGGCGGGCATCTTGTAGGTTTCGATTCTCAGTTCGCTCATTTCACCATCCCTCCATGGGTGTTTTTTGGGGATATAAATTATAAAGTTTACTATTATGGTAACACTTCTCAAAAACTAAATAGAAAATAACCACAGATGAACACAGATTAACACTGATATAAAAAAAATCTGTGTTAATTTGTGGTTTCATATTAAGTTTTGATTCTTTTCTATTATAATGTTTACATGATTCAAGTTCAATGTTTTTCTTAACCTTATTGACAATCCAGTGAGGAAAGATTACACTATTTTTGACATTTGACTAGAATTTTCACTCATCAGAGGCACACTTTCATCACGAGCGGCATCTTATATATAGGAGTGATAAAGTGCGAACAGAGGACGGGTACATCATCAATAAATGCCTCAACGGAAACTCAGCGGCGTTTGGCTTCCTTGTAGATAAATACAAGGCTAGTGTCTATGCGTTTGCTTATTCCGAACTGCGCAATTTCCACGATGCAGAGGACGTTACACAGGAAGTTTTTGTCAAAGCCTATCAAAAGTTGAAAACTTTAAGGCGATGGGATAATTTCCTTGCATGGCTTTATTCCATAACATCCAATCTCTGCAAGATGTGGATCCGATCAAAGTCCAGACGACCTGATCGAGATTTTATTGAAGATCAGGATCCGGAAACGCTTAATGAGCCTTCGATAAATCCTTATGATGAAGACTCAGTTTTTGAAACTCTCCACGAGGCATTAAACTCCTTACCCGACACCTATCGTCAAGTGCTGACACTCTATTATCTTGGTGGAATGGACAGCAACGAGATCGCAAGATTTCTTGGTACATCTCCCACTGCCGTCAGACACCGACTGTCCAGGGCAAGATTGCAACTTAGGGAGGAGATGGTTGGTATGATGAGTGAAACTTTTGAGGTTAAAAAGCTACAAGCAAGTTTTACGTTCCGAATAGTGGAGGCTGTTAAGAGGATAAACGTCAACCCTGTTCCAGTAGCGAAGGGATTACCCTGGGGTCTTTCGTTGGCAACAGGTATTATCGTAGCATTTTTGAGCATTGGCACGCACCTGAGTTTTATAAACCCGACTGGTTCAATGTCAGGTTCTCTGCTTCCCGGTGAGTCAAAGGTCTTGAAGGTCGGGGAGATACCGGTGGACGTGTTGAAGGTCTCAAACATATCGGTCTTATCCAATCAACAATTGAAAGGCACTGGATTAGGTTCTGTTGTTCCAAGTCTGCAAAATGCTCTTTTCATGGCTCCTCAAGCCGAAGGTGGAACATGGACGAAGAAGACGGATATGCCAACAAATAGGGGTCAGTTATCTATTAGTGAGGTAAATGGAAAGATTTATGTTATTGGTGGAGTGTCAAAAGTTGGTGGTCCTTTTTCATTGGTGGAAGAATATGATCCAGCTACAGACAAATGGACAAGAAAAGCTGATATGCCAACGTCAAGGTATTTTTTGGCAACTAGCGTGGTAAACAGAAAAATTTATGCTATTGGCGGAGAGAAGCTGGATGGAGTTTTTTCTGCAGTGGAAGAATATGACCCAGTGTCTGACAAGTGGACAGAAAAGACTGATCTGCCATTCCCAAGAACCTGTTTGAGCGCATGCACAGCAAATGGCAAAATTTATGCTATTGGGGGGATGGCAGCAAGAGCTAATTGGCTTTCAGCAGATGTAGAAGAATATGATCCAATCACCAACACATGGACAAGGAAGGCGGATATGCCAACCCCGAGGATGTGTTTATGCACTGTCACAGTAAATGGTAAGATATACGCTATCGGTGGATTGCCCGGCAATTGGCCCCCTACCGCAGTAATGGAAGAATACGATCCTGTCTCAGATACATGGACAAAAAAGGCTGACATGATAACACCGAGAACCTACTTCACCACTGTTGTAATTAATGAAAAGATCCTTGCGATTGGAGGTACAAAGGACTGGTCCTGGCCAGGAGATGCCATTTTAGCGCCTACTATGGAAGAATATGATCCAATTGCAGATAAATGGACAGAAAAAGGCAATATGCCAGAGCCAAGGATGTATTGTCCTGCCAGCTTAGTGAATGGAAAGATATACGTGATCGGAGGGCTTAGTGCAAAAAATCAAATTATGACAATTGTGGAGGAATATGACCCTAATGCGGTAGGCAAGAGCATCAATTTTAAGGGGAAACTGCCGACTACTTGGGGAGATGTGCGAACTGCGTTAAATAAGTGAGTTGAGCCATGTAATCAAAAAGAGGTAGCTTTGTTTTAATTTGCTAAAGAGGGGCACGCTATGAAGGATAAAAAAGTCATTGTGGTTATCTGTGTAATTGTTTTATGCACAGTATTTGGGTCTGTCTCATGGGCTGGAAAGCCACAAACATACCACACCGAATACGGTTACGCTATGCTTACAAATACATCCAATAACATGATCTGGAACGACGGTGCAAATCCATACTTGGACATAAACAAAGGTGGAAAAGATTTGGTAGAGCTAGAGATATACGATAGTAATAAGGCTCTTAGAAGTGTCCATGTTTTTTTGGGTAAACCTGAACTTCCATACCGATCACCACGGAAAGTGGAGTTCCTATTTCCCATTAGGTCTATCGCATCAACTGATCCGTATTATAATAATTATTTGAATAATAGAGCAGTATACGATATTCTGAAATCAGAGGAAAGCTACCTCAACGGTAACATTATACATGCTGATATAGCCGCATATCCGGGTAGCAAGCTCAGGGTCCAATTTGTAGTTGATCCGGGTTGTACAGCAGAACCCGATGCAGTACCACCAGCTATAACTCAAGCGGCAGTAAACGCCTTTTACACTAATGATGCAAATCCAGCTTACTGGACTGCTAAAATAGCTGAATCATCTCCTGAAGCGGACGCACATGATCACATAATCTATACCCTCTATTATAACCTTCCATTTACTGTTACGGGAACTTATCCTACATTCACCATTTCAACTTCCGGTTCAGCTACACTTGGCGTAGGACGACTTAAAGGAGGGGGTTCAGGAGCTCATGATATAGTATATTTAGCAAATTACAATGTGCCATTTCAACTCACTATTACCACACTCGGTATGTTGGCAAGCAAGCCTGCTCCGAGAAAATATGATACAGTCTCCACTACTTGGGGAGATATTAAACGCTAAGATACAAAACTTTCAGGATGTGGAATTGGTTTTGTCATATCCTGAAAATCCCTCGTTTTTATCTGATCTATCCTATCGTATTATCTCTGTTTCTAATTATTAATTTTCCCGCCATCCTTTGCCATAACCACTCATGATAATACCATTTCAACAACATGGGGTGAGATCAAAGGGGAATAAGATTATGGAGTGCGTAAGCTTGCTTATGCAAGTGCTGAGGCAAGCTTCAGCACTCTCCAAAAGTGACACTATTACTCAATCCTGTAGATATGCACGTCATAAGCCTTGAACTCATCCTCAAACTTGCCATCATTGATCTTTATGGTACGATCTTCCCCGATCACCTGAGCAGTTGAAAATCCTTTAAGCTCGAAAGTTCCTTTTGTTGGTGCATTGCGCATTCCTACGGCAAAGATGTAGACAGCATCACCATATCGTTTCGCCATTACAGCTATTGGTACTTCCGGATCGGATGATTTCGCCGTCACGAGATTCTCTATAGAGGGAGTGTTTAGTATAGGGGCAAGCTCGTGTATCTGGTTATTGATTGTCGTCACTGCCGAAAGCATTTCAGGGTCATCAAGAAGGGCATATTCGTTGAACTTCGGCTTCCATTCGTGGACAAACCAGATTAATCCCGTTGAACCATGTATCAACGACATCCAGACCTCAGCACGAACCTGATGCGGTGTTGCTTTCTTCGACTCCTCGCCGATGTGAGTACATTCGATGCAGTTCCAGAGAATCTTCTTTCCACCAGTCCACTCCACAAGCCTTGAGACGCCTTTCGCAACGTACCAAAGGTAATTTTCTCCATCAGGCTTATTGATACCAACGACAGGATATACGTCATAAGAGATTATGTCTCCACCCTTAACATAAGTAAGATAGTCGCTCAGATGCGCACCGCTACCTCGACCATGCCATTCATCATTAGCGACACCCTGACCCAGATTAAGCATTATCGGGCGTGTTGGGTCAATGGAACGGTATTTTTCATAGTCGTCAACAATATGCTGTGGCGGAACGGGACCTCCGTAGGATTCTTTTCCAGTCGCAGGATCAACGACCAGTTGAGCGTTATCAGGTTCGTCACCGTGCATCCACCCGACTATTATAGGATCGTCCTTGTGTGCAAGCCCAACTTTGTTTTGATCGCATATCACAGGCATACCAGCCTCCGTTAAAGCCTTTAGCTGTTCTTCTGTGGGACCTTTCCATAGAGCGACGTAAAGGTTAATGCCGGCAGACTTAAATCTCAGAGCATTTCTAGGGCTTTGAAGCCAGACCGCAATAGGAAAGTAACCCGGATCAGATGGCGGTCCGTTTTTCCATTGGGCGTATGGATTCGTATTGGATGCTGAATTGGTTACAATAGCATTAGGTTGGATAGCAGATTCAGAAACGCTTCTTTCCTGATCGCCATACATAAGAAGAGTCATGCTGATCAAAAATAGTGTAGACATATTTCATCTCCATTTATTTTGTCATACGAATGACCCACGCTTTAATGCTCCGCTTGGATCATACCACACTGCATCAATAAAACTTTGTATCTCTTGAACAAACTTGAATACAATTTCACCATCTATTGGATAATCTTTACGTTGAGCCATTACCTCTTTGTAAATATTTCTTTTCTTGTCTTGAAGACGTTTGACATGACGCAGTAAAAAGACGTTATCAATCTCTGTTAATCGAGGATCCTCAGGCTCCATGTCTAAATACTCAACCAATACGTAATATTTGGAGTCTGGACAACCTTGCTTTAAGCGAGACGCAGTTCCAGCACTCTCTTGAAACATAGTCTTATCGTAATTCATTTTACATTCAGCCGCCAATATAGCTAAGAATAAACTGCCTTCATTAGTTTTTAATTAAATCTGATATTTCTCAAATATCCCTTTAACCAAGTAATCATAGGCGTTGGGGAATTGGAAGCAAATGAAAATGCTCTCTAAAGAAAGAACATATATCAATTTCTCGTTTGGCA
>Ga0315274_10003797_pt1 | contig 22392 bp, 21 predicted proteins | sample YL17G02_20_MG_FD_203700 | JGI IMG/M metagenome (GOLD analysis project Ga0315274, IMG submission 203700) | Sediment microbial communities from Yellowstone Lake, YNP, Wyoming, USA - YL17G02_20 | ecosystem: Environmental > Aquatic > Freshwater > Lake > Sediment | place: USA: Wyoming | collected...
TCGAGCTTGCCCTAATCCGCTCGTAGTATTTACCGCGCTCAAGCTTCTTGAAGTCAGAGCGTTTGTACTCCGCGCGAAGTTCATCGGATGTGGACTTAACCTTCTTCATAAATGAACCTTTCTGGCTGAGTTGCGATGCGAGCACTGATGATGCGGATTGCTTCAGCACGCTCAGTAGGGGATACAACGAGAAGCTGGCCGGCCAACGACATGCCAAAGGTGACCAGCCTTTCCTCACCTTCCGAATGGTCGGGGTCGGCGCCCGTCACTGCCAACGGGTCATGGAAAACCGCTTCCTCAAACGAAACCCGATGCTTGCGGAGGTTCTTCGCAGCCTTGGCAGAGTCCCATTCAAAATGCATGCCCTGATTCTAAGCTCGTAGTCCCCCAAGGTCTAACTCTTGTTTAGGCTGACCCACCTAAACCGTCAGCTGACGGACCTGATGTCTCCAGCGGTCAGCCGCGCCGAGCACGGGTTTTTCGCGTGCGAGGGGATGGGGAGGGACGCGGCAGCGAGCCGGAGCGCGTCGGCGGGAAGTTGCCGCTTGGGCCGCCGACCCCGGTGTCGTCCGACATGAGGTGAAACGGCCCCTACGTTACAATATCCTCGCCGCCATCCACGCGGATGACGTTGCCGGTCACCCACTGCGTCCGGTCGCTCATCAGGGCGGCGATGGCTTCGGCGACATCCTGGGGAGTCGTCAGGCGCCCGCCCGGATTGCGCATTTTGGCGAACTCCGCCAGCTTGTCGATGCCGGGGATTTTGGCGGACCCGGGTGTGATGGTCACGCCCGCCTGAATGGCGTTCGCCGTGATGCCGTGCGGCATCAATTCAAAGGCAAGCTGCCGAATATGCGATTCGAGCACCGCCTTGGCGGCTGAAACCGCGCCGTAGCTCGGGATCACGCTGTGCCCACCGGCGCTGGTCATCGCGTAGATCCGGCTGCCCTGCCCCAGCATCTTCCGGCGCATCAATTCCTGGACCCAATAAACCAGGTTGTTCCCCATGACGTCGACGGTCATCTCCATTTGAGCCTGCGTCAATTCTTCTTCCGGGGTCTCCGTCAAGTAGCTCTTTAACGACCCGAAAGCAATGGAGTGAAGGAACACTTTCACGAAGTGCTCGCCGCCGATCTTCTTCCAATGCTCCAGGGTCTGGTTCAGCACCTCGGCGCGCTTGGTGACGTCGGCAGCGTTGGTGTTAAAGAACAGTACGTCGCGCCCGAGGGCGCGGATGGACTCGATCACCTCGTTGACGTGGTCCATGCTCGAGCGGCGATCGAAGTGGACGCCCAGAATATTCAGGCCCTCGCGCGCCAGTTCCTTCGCGACCGCCTCACCGAAGCCGCTCGATGAGCCCACGATTAGGGCCCAGCGTTTGGGCCCGCCAGTTTGCGTCATGCTCTGAATCCTTTCCTCTTATTGGGATGGTCTTGAGTCCTGCAGGGCGTCCTGTTCGACCTGAGCGACCAGGACGGGTAGAAGTTCGTCCATCAGACGTACGGTAGCAGCGTTCAACGCATCGACCACGCCCGGAACACCCTTTCCCTGGGCGGCGGTTTCCGCCTGCCGCGATTGCGACCAGAGCGTTTTCCGGTCACGAGCCCGCACCAGGGCCATCTCGACGGTTACGCGGGCGTGCACTCCTGATTCGGAGTCCACTTCTTCAAAATTGAGGACGTGGCCGCGCAGGACATAGTCCACGGGGTCGCGCGAAGGCAGGCGGCGGACCGCCGCAAACGCGCCGGCCTGGTCGAGCCGCCGGGCCACCAGCTCCGTAAACATCGTCGCCGGGTCCGCGCTCCAGCGGTGGTACTGGTAGAAATTCATCTGCGTCGGAGATTCATAAAAGACAATCCGGTCGTCGCGTAGGATTTCAGTGGCGCGGAAGTGCTCGACGCCGAGCACCAAGGCGGTCTTCGGATCCTTGGCATCGGGCGGAGGCGGAACGCGTAAGGTGTAGTAGCTGGTCTTGGGGACACTGCCGCACGAGGCGCCGGCCAAGACCAGCAGCAGCGCCAGCGCGGCGCGCCTGCGACTCCAACTACGTTTGCAGGCGCTCGATCGTAATTCGACGCTCTTCACTCGTCACATACTCCAATCGGATTTTCACGCGGGGCGCCGGGGGATTATCCCAGAGCTTCTCGCCCCATTCAATGATAACGATAGCTTGCTGTGCCCAGAGGTCGTCCAGACCCAGCGTGGCTAGCTCGCGCGCGCTCTCGACTCGGTAGAGGTCGATATGATAAACCTTCGGGTCCGACCCGTATTCGTGCACCAGTGTGAAGGAAGGGCTCGTCACCTCTTCTTCCCGCGCCGCCCCCAGGCCGCTGACGATGCCCTTGGTCAAAGTCGTCTTGCCGCTCCCCAGTTCGCCCTCAAGGAGCACGAGGCATGGCGGTTGAAGTTCTCGGGCGAGCATGCGGCCGAATGCCAGCGTCTCTTCGGGCGAGCGGGTTACGACTTCGAGTAATCGCGTTGCCGGCAATGAAAACGGCCTGTCCTGGTCAGGCGCGCCGATGGGCGTTCTCACGCGCCACGAGTCCCTTTTGTACTTCCCTCCAACCTCAAGAACGGCCTTGTTCTTCCTTCCTTTAGTTCGCGCCTGTGTTTTCAATAAGATACCAGATCGGTTCCCAAAAAACAATCTCTTAGCAGCACGTAGCGAGCCCTTCGACATGCGTTCCCCCTATCGCCTTCGAGGAGAATGACCCACGCACGGGATGCCGGCTGATCTTCGCCGTAAGGCCTGCCACGAACCCTCCATACTAGCCTATCGCATTCAACCTAGAATCGACAAGAGTTTTTCATGAGGGAGCGGTCAGCCCGAAACTCGCCTCCCCGACTGGCTCGCCTCGAGGCCCCGGAAGGCGCGCGGCAAGGCGTCGAGCAGGTCGCCGGCGATCACCGAGGTCTCGCCCAGTTCCGCAGCGGCGAGGTCACCGGCCAAGCCGTGCAAGTAAACCGCCGCGGCCGTCACCTCCGCCGCCGGGCGGGTTGGATATTGCGCCACAAGCCCGGCAATCACACCCGTCAGGACATCTCCCGTGCCGCCCGTGGCCATCCCGGGGTTTCCCGTGGGGTTGACCCAGACCTGGCTGTCCGGAGCAGCGGTCAGAGTGCGGGAGCCTTTCAAGACCAAGGTGATCTGATGCTGAGCTGCAAACTCCCGCGCAACCTCCACCCGGTGCGCCAGAATTTCCGCCGTCGCCTTCCCCGTCAAGCGAGCCATTTCTCCGGGATGTGGCGTCAAGATACGCACGCGCCGGTTAGCGCGAAAAGTTTCCATGCAGCCGGCAAAGGCGTTCAGCCCATCGGCGTCGAGAACGACCGGGGTATCATATTGTTTCACTACAGTCCGCACTAGTTCGGCTGTTTCACGTAGCGTACCGATTCCCGGTCCCACAGCCAGGACGGATTTGCCTTCCACGAGCTGGTCAAGCCGGCCATGGTCTCGGGCCCGAAGCGAAATGGTGCCGGCCTTAGTCTCGGGCAGCGGTTCGGTCATGAATTCCATGCCCAGCGCGGCGATGGTCGGCAGCGCGCTTTTCGCCGTGGCGACGGTCACCAGCCCCGCGCCCGCCCGGAGCGCCGCCTTGGCGGCCATCGCGGCGGCTCCAGTCTTTCCAACCGACCCAGCCAGGATTAGAACGTGCCCGAAGTTTCCTTTATGGGCATCGAGCTTACGAGGCTTGAGGAGCCAGCTCAAGTCCTCGCGGCGTGTCAGAGTCAGAAAAAGTTCCGGATCGTTTTGCATTGCCTCCGCAGGCGTGCCGATCTGCTTGACGACCCACTCACCTACGCACTCGCTGGCGGGCGGAAACACATGCGCCATTTTCGGCGCGGTAAACGTGACTGAAGCATCGGCGCGAACGCACTCGCCGATCAGTTCGCCAGTGTCCGCTGAAATCCCCGAGGGCAAGTCCACGGCCACGATGCGCGCGCGCGGATGGACGCTGTTGATGTCGCGGACAACCTCCGCGAAAAAACCTTCCACCGGTTTCGTAAGTCCTGTTCCGAAGAGCGCATCTAAGACCAGAGTGGCTCCTTGGAGCTGGGGCTTGACGCGTTGCCAAGCGGCCGAATCGCGCACAACGTCGGGTGCGCCCGACGCCGCCAGGCGCTCCCAGTTGACGGTGGCGTCGCCCTTCAGGGTTTTCGGATCAGCCAGCAGGAAGACGCGCGGAGCGACCCCCTGTTCGCGTAGGAGTCGAGCCACGACCATCCCGTCGCCGCCGTTATTGCCACGCCCGCACAGAATGACGACTTTGTGTTCCGCCAGCGGTGAAAAGCGGTCCGCGAGGAACTCCACGACGCCGCGTCCGGCATTCTCCATGAGCGTTAGGCTGGGCACGCCGTAGCGCTCCGTCGTCAAGCGGTCGATGCGCTGCATCTGGGCGGCGGTAAGGATCCTCATCGGTTAGAGGCCTGCAAGGGTTTCCAGCTCTTTCAAATTGTGCGAGTCGCCCATGGCGATAAGGAAGTCGCCGGGCGATACGGTCTGGCTGGGGCCGGGGTTGAAATCCAGTTGTCCGTCCTTGCGCCGGATGGCCAGGACGATGACCCCCAGGCGTTTGCGGAGGTCCGCGTCGCTCAAACTGGAACCCACGAGCTGGGATTTCTCTGCCACCCGGACTTCCTCGATTTGGAGATCGAGGTCCCCGTCGCTGAGCGATGAAAGCGCGAGGTCGAGGAAGCGCTGCACGTTCGGGCGCGTCAGCATGCGCGCCATGCGCTGCCCGGCATAGTTGTAGGGAGAAAGCACCGCCGTCGCGCCGGCTTTGATCAGCTTCGATTCCGCGGCTTCCTCGCTGGCGCGGGCCACGATGGGAAGCTGCGGCGCCATGCCGTGCGCCGTCAATACAATGTAAACGTTCTGGGCGTCGGACGTCACCGCCGCGGCCAGACCGCGCGCCTGTTCGATGCGCGCCTGCTGCAAAACCTGCTCGTTTGTGGCATCGCCGATAATCACCGGGAAATTGTGTTCCTGGGCCCACTTGGCCTTGGCGGGCTCCTGCTCGATGATCACCAGGGGAATATTGCGCGCCACGACTTCCAATGCCACGCGCCGGCCAACGCGCCCCACCCCGCAGATGATGATATGGTCCTTCAGTTTGGAGATTTCTTTTTCCATGCGCCGCCGCCCGAAGAATGATCCGAGTTCGGATTCTATCACCGCGTGCGTCAAAGTGGCCATGGCGAAGCCCACCACACCCACGCCAAAGAAAATCAGGACTACATTGAAAACCCGGCCGGTATGCGAGAGTTGGTTTTCGGGCTCCGCGCCGATCGTCGAGACGGTCATCAGGGTGGCATAGAGCGACTCAAACCAAGGCCAACCCTCAATCAGATGGAAACCAACGGTGCCCATGACGAGCAGGACGAGGATAAGCAGCAGGACCAAAGCCGTGCGCGTCAGAACCGTCGGACCGAACCTGACATATGGAGAACGGAGAGCGGGAAGGGTTTCCAGAGTGTGGCGGGAATGCGGCCCGTGAGCCCCATCGCTCACAGCATCCATCCTCCGCTGACGTTCAGCACCTGCCCGGTCACGAAGCAGGCTTCCTGGGAGGCGAAGAATCGCACGGCTTCGGCGACATCCTGCGCCGTGGCGGGCCGCCCGACCGGGAAGCGCGCGTCGGCGATGCGCACGGCTTCCTCCAGCGAAAGTTCTTTGTCGTCGATAATGGGCGGGTTCACGACGTTCACGGTGATGCCGTTGCGAGCTTCTTCCAGCGCCAGCGAGCGACTGAAGGCCACCATGCCAGCTTTGGCGGCGGAGTAAGCGGAAATCTTGGCCTGGCCAAAAGCCCGCTCGGCGCCCACGGCGCCCAAGTTGATAATCCGCCCCCAGCGCTGCCGGCGCATAGTGGGCAGGGCGTACTTCGATACGTAGAAAACGCTGAAGAGGTTCGATGCCACGATGGCGTGCCATTCTTCCAGCGTGGATTCGAAGACGGGTTTCCACTCAAAGTCGCCGACGTTGTTCACTAAAACGTCGAGCCTTCCGAAATGCCGCACCACGCCATCCACTAACTCTTTGCTGCGCGCCGGGTCGGTGACGTTGGATTCTATTGCCCAGCCGTCTGTGCCCAAGGCGCGAAGCGCATTCGCTACTTTCTGCGCGCCCATCTTGTTGGTGCGATAACTAATGGCGACGCGCGCTCCGTCCCTGCCCAAACAAAGGGCAATCTCCTTGCCGATACCCCGCGACGCGCCCGTTACCAAGGCCACTCGATTCTGCAAGGACACTCTGCAACTCCTTGAAAAGAAAACGCTTGCAAGCAGTCTAGCGGGTTTGCCTTGGTTTGGCAAAGGGTTAAGCGAAATTCAGGCTGTCGCCTTGGCGACTATGAGCGTCATGTCATCCTGCAATTCCGGGCTGCCGGTCCAATCGTTCACGCTGCGATAGAGCTCCTGCACCAGCACGTCAAGCGGAGAGTTCAGAGCGTGCTGCGCCACTTCCAGCAGGCGCTCTTCCCCGAACTCCTCTCCGTAGATGTTCTCCGGTTCAGTAAGGCCGTCGGTAAACGCCAGGAACACATCGCCGGGTTCGAGTTGCACGATCGCCTGTTCATACTCCATGGGCGAAAACAGGCCCACCACCGTACCGCCCTCGGTCAGACGTTGTATGCCGCCGCGGCGGAAAAGCACCGGCGGCAGGTGGCCGGCATTCGTGTAGGACAGCCTGCGAGTATCGCTGTCATAGACGGCGTAAAAGAAAGTCGCGTATTTCTCGGTCGAGGTGCTCTCGAAGAGCTGGCGATTGAGCCGTCGAACGATTTCCGCGGTCGAGATGGGGTGGGCGCCAGCCACGCTGGGACGAGAGAAACCGTTGTAGAACTGCGCGCGCAGCGACGACTGGATGGATGCCATCAGCAAGGCGGCGGAAATTCCCTTCCCGGAAATGTCACCCAGCACCAGGCCGACGCGGTTCCCGTCCATTTGGATAAAATCGTAATAGTCGCCGCTCACCGTCCGGGCGGGCTTGCACACGCCGTACAGTTCCAGGCCCCCAACTGAGGGAATCACCTGCGGAAACAACTGCCGCTGCACTTCCCTGGCGATTTCCAACTCGCTTTCCAGGCGCGATTTTTCCTGGGATTCGCGCAGCAGGCGCTCGACCGAGGCGGTCATGCCATCAAACGCCTCTCCCAACGCACTCAACTGGTCACGGGAAGGAAGCTTGATCCGGTAAGAGAAGTCCCCCGCCCTGACCCGTTCCGTCGCGTCGTAAACGCGGTCCACGGTTTCCGTAATCGACCGCGTCAGGCGAATGCCGATGATCAGCGCTGTGCCTTCAATGACCAGGAAGATGATCGCCACTCCCTGGAAGGCGATGACATAAACTCGCGAGAACTCGCCCAGCGTGGCGAGCAACTGGCGGTTCAGAGTCACGATGCGCGAGGTGACGTAAACAAAGATCGGTTGCTCCAGCTTCTGCTCCCTGTTGCCTCCCCAGGCGATTGGATCCAGCGTGGAGGCGCCCAGCACGGTGAAGTCAAATCGGTTGGCAGGGTCGGGAACCGGCACCGAGCTCGAGTGCACGGAGCTCGACTGGACGTAATCCCCTTCCGGGGTTTGGACGCGAAAACCGGGGCTGGCGCTGGGGACGCCCGCGGAACTCTGTTCCTGCCGTGTGGTGACCACGCCCACCGGGCCAATGTCGGCTCCGACCAAGTCCAGCAATTCCGGCGTCAAAGGTTGGGAGAGGATTATGATCAATTCTCCCGAAGGCGTCATGCCTCGCTCAACCGACCGCAGCGCGATCTGGCCTTCGTCCATGACGACGCCCGCGAATTCCTCGCGGTTGAGCCAAGCGGGAACGGTCGCGGGCTTGGCCACCGGCGTGCCGTCCAGGTGATAAGCGCGCGTCGTCCCGCCCTGATGGATGGTGATCTCCAACCCCGGGTAATTTGCGCTGTGCTCGCGCAGCTCGGAGACATAGAACTTCCGGATCCGGTCGAGCATCGCTTCCGGAGAGGTATCCTTCGACAGGCGCGCCTCGTGGATGACGGCACGATTGACTTGCTTCAACTCATCGAAGGCCGCACGCAGTTTCGCGGCCACAAGATAAGCCGCAAGCTGGCCGTTCATGATAAAGGCGCCGAGGAGCACCAGCAAGATAATCAGGAGGATCGGTACGACGGCAATGAAAAGATAGGCGACGATCAGCCGCCGCCGCAGCCGCCAAAGCAGGTGGCTGCGGACATATCCCAGCAGGCGGCCCAGATAGTAAATGAGCGCGGGGATGAAGGTAATCCAAAAAAGAAACCAAAGCGACCCGGGAACCGAGCCGGTGAGGCGTTCGACCAGCCAGAGCGCCACCCCGTAGGCAAACACCCAGGCAGCAAAGCGCGCCATCCGGTGCGAGCGGTATTCCCGAAGCAAGGGCTGGAGGATCACGAAGAGAGCATATCAGCGCGCGGCGTTTCGCGCTAGATGGCGGGTTCTGGGGGTGGTTGACATCCTTCCCGGAAGCTGAATTTTCCGGGGCGAAGGCGTTCTAATCGCCGATTTTCGCCGCCGACCGGGCAGCCAATGCCGCGTTCCTCACGCGGCTGTGATGGCGGCTGTAACTGAAATAGACGACCATCCCAATCGCCAGCCAGATTACCAGCCGGGCCCAGTTGATCCATCCCAGTTTCAGCATCATATAGCCATTGAAGCCGATCCCCAGCAGCGGCACCAGAGGCACCCAGGGTGTCCGGAAGGGCCGCGGGTGATCCGGATTGGTCCTGCGAAGGATGATCACCGCTGTGCAAACCATCACGAACGCCAGGAGCGTGCCGATGTTGACCATCTTTCCGATATCGTCGATTGGGAACAGGCTACCGACGATCGCTGCGATGAAGCCGACCAAGATCGTATTCTTGTATGGGGTGCGGAACTTCGGATGGATGGCAGCGAAGAAGCCTCTGGGCAGCAAACCATCAACGGCCATGGAATAGAGCACCCGTGTTTGTCCCAAGAGCATCACCAGCATGACGCTAGTCAGACCCGCCAGGGCTCCCGCCGTAATCAAATAGGACGCCTTCGTCAGGCCACGATCCAGAAAGGCTCGTGCGATGGGAGCTTCGATATTGACATTATCCCACCGCACCATGCCAGTCAGGACGCATGCGACGAGGATATAAAGCACCGTGCAAATCAACAGTGAACAGATGATGCCGATGGGCAGATCCCGTTGCGGGTTTTTGGCCTCCTGCGCCGTTGTGGAAACCGCGTCAAAGCCGATATAGGCGAAGAAAATATAGGCTGCTCCGGCTCCAATCCCCGAGAACCCCATGGGCGCGAACGAATTCCAGTCATGGCCCCAGTTAGCTGTGTCGATGTATTGCACTCCGACGATGATGACGAACAAAACTACAGAGAGTTTCAGCGCCACGATTCCGGCATTGAACCTGGCGCTTTCCTTGATACCGATTACCAGGATTGTTGTGATGAGCAAGGCAATGCACAGAGCAGGAAGGTTAAATCCCAAGGTGATCCCGAAAACCTGTGGCGCACCGACCAAATCATGCGCCCGCTGGACAAGCTCCGGCGGATGCGCAGATACAAGGGCCGATACTTTTTCAAGAAAGGGTCGCGTGCCCTCCACCAGCGTTGGGTCCGCCGCCTTGGCCATCTCCCGCGCAACTATGTTTTCCGCCGTCCGTAAGGCCGTCCACTTGTCATAGGCCAGCCAGAGCGGGATGTTGACGTGGAAAATCTTCATGAACTCGATGAAGTGATTCGACCAGCCGGAGGAGACGGTGCTGGCACCCATCGCGTATTCCAATGTCAGGTCCCATCCGATAATCCAGGCGAAGAGTTCACCTAGCGTCGCGTACGCATAGGTGTAGGCGCTGCCCGCCAGAGGAATCATGGCTGCGAACTCGGCGTAGCACAACCCCGCGAACGCGCAGCCCAGTCCGGAGAGGACGAAAGAAAGCATCAGCCCCGGTCCCGCATAGTGGGTCCCGAGCCCGGAGAGCACAAAGATTCCGGCACCAATGATCGCGCCGATGCCGAGGGCGGTCAACGAGATCGGTCCCAGGACGCGCTTCAGGGAATGTTCGCTGGATTCCCCTGCTTCCTGCGTCAAGAGGTCCAACGATTTCTTCGCGAACAGCAAACTCGCCATAAGCGGCATCCCTCCCCGGAAAGGCTACCTGTTCACCCTGACGGGCTCCTATCATCGATCGTGGTCTGACGCCAGTGGCGACACGCGCTTCCACCCCTCTAGCTCCGCGCGTAAAGTTACGCGTTTACGTCACCCGCGGTGAGTTTTTGCCGTCTCCAAAGAAAGAAGACGGGAATCCCGAAACCTACGATACACAATCCTGCGATGCTCCGCCCGGTTTTGTGAGTCAGCAAGGCCCACTCGATGAAAAGGGAAAAGACAATGTAGAGTCCCGGCAGGACGGGATAACCCCACGCCCGATATGGTCGCGGAACGTCCGGACGCGTGCGCCGCAGCCAGAACACCGCGGCGATGGTGAGAATATAAAACAGAACCACAGCGAAAATCACGTAGTCCAGCAAATCGCCGTAAGTGCCCGAGAGCGTCAGCAGCGCCGCCCAGAATGCCTGCAGCATCAGGGAGACTGCGGGCGTGTGGTATTTGGGGTTGACGCGGCCCACCGCCGAAAAGAACAGGCCGTCCTTGGCCATGGCGTAATAAACCCGCGCCCCGGCCAGGATCATCCCGTTCAGGCAGCCGAAGGCGGAAATCATGATGGCCGCCGCCATCAGCCAGGAGCCCTTCGTCCCCAGCATGACCTGCATGGCTGCCGTCGCCACGCGGTCCTCGGCGGCGTATTGCACGCCGCGTTCGAGCGGCCCCGCGCCCTGGGGAGTTCCATAGAAAGGCAGAACGCTGACATACACCCAGTTGCAGGCGAAGTAGAGCGCGCAGACAACCGTCGTCCCGATGAACAGCGCCAAGGGCAGGTTGCGCTTCGGATTGATGACCTCCGCGCCGGTGAAAGTCACATTGTTCCAGGCATCGGAGGAAAACAGGGGCCCCACCAACGCCACGCACACAACCGTGAGGGTCGCCAAACCCCAGGTCGCCCCCTGCCCGGCGGGCTGAAGTTGCACGTTCGCGGCAGGCGCGCGCCCCATCCACCACACACCAAGTCCCACCAACCCTAACAAGGCTCCTACTTTGAGCGTTGTGAAAATGTTCTGCACCCAGGCGCCGGTTCGCACTCCGAACACGTTCAGAACACTCAAGAGGATTAGCGCCAGGATGGCGACCAATTGCTGGGACGAAACGGTCATGGCAACCGAGTGGCCCTGGAAACTCAAGCTTCCCAAATCCACAAGCTTATTTTGCGCGGATACCCAGGGGACGAACACTCCCAGGAACTTTCCAAAAGCCACACCCACTGCCGCCAGCGTGCCGGTCTGAATCACCAGGAAAAGCGTCCACCCATACAGAAATCCGAACAGGGGTCCGAAGGCTTCACGGAGATAAACATATTGGCCGCCCGCACGCGGCATCATCGCCGCCAGTTCGCCATAGGTGATCGCGGCAACGATGGTCAACAGCCCACTGATCACCCAGGTGAGGAGCAATAATCCCGGTGAGCCCACTTGTCGCGCGATGTCAGCGGCAACGATGAAGATCCCCGACCCGATCATGGACCCCATGACGATGGTCGTGGCATCAAGCAGGCGAAGGCTTTTGACGAGTTCACCGGGCGCCGTGTCGGGCGTGGTGTTAACGGTTGCTGTTCCCATGCGTTCAGACATCCGTGGCCCGTTGATTGCTGCAACTGACGACGGACATGCTCGCGATCAGCCCAGGACTGTCAGAAACTCGCGTGCCCGCGCCCCTACGTCCGACGCCCTCAGTAAATCCCCAATCACGGCCACGGAGTCAGCACCCGCGTCCATCACGTCGCGGACGTTCCCAAGGGTTATTCCTCCGATGGCGACGAGGGGCTTGCGCGTTGCCCGGCGCGCCTCGCGCAGGCCTTCCAGGCCGACCACCGGGTCGGGCCGGGTTTTGCTCTCGGTGGGGAAGATCGGCCCGAAGGCAATGTAGTCGGCGGAAGACCAGTCCGCCGCGACGACCTGCTCCAGGTGGTGCGTGGAGTAGCCCACGTACTTTCCCGGCTCGAGCACCCGCCGCGCCAACTCCACGGGCAAGTCTTCCTGGCCCACATGGACGCCATCCGCCCCTGCGGCCTGCGCCACGTCGGCGCGGTCGTTGACGATGAAGATCCCGCCTGCGCTCCTTACCCGCTCGGCAATCTGCCGGCTGGTTTCGAAGAGCTCTCTCGAACTTGCTTTCTTGTCGCGATATTGAATCAGCCGGACCCCGGCGGCGAGCAGGAGGTCACAAAGGGCCGCCAGAGGACGGTCTCCCGCCTGCTCGGCGTCGAGGATGGCATAGAAACGCGGTATCGAAAAACCCATAGACCGGGCGATAGCCTGCCCTATATCGCGCCTGCCCCGTTGGGCGCGAAGCGGGTAAGGAAACTTGTGTCGAAATTCCCCGCGCGGAAGTCCAGGTCGGCCATCACCTTCTCATGGATGGGAATGGAGGTGGAGATTCCCTCGACGATGAACATCTCCAAGGCCCTGGCCATGCGGCTGATGGCTTCCTCCCGATTCTTGCCGTGCACAATCAATTTGGCAATCAATGAGTCGTAAAACGGCGGGATGACGCACTCGGCGTAAGCTGCGGTGTCCACCCTGACCCCGGTGGCGCCCGGGACGTGGAATCCCGTAATCTTCCCGGCCGAGGGCGCGAAGGTCTCGGGATTCTCCGCGCAGATCCGGCATTCAATGGCGTGGCCCCGCAACCCGACGGTTTCTCCTTCGATAGGCAGCCGCTCCCCTGCCGCCACTTGAATCTGGAGCTTGACTAGATCCAGGCCGGTGACCATTTCGGTGACGGGGTGTTCCACCTGGATGCGCGTGTTCATTTCGAGGAAGTAGAGATTGCGGTTTTCGTCCATCAGGAACTCGACGGTGCCGGCATTGGTATAGCCGATCTGCCGGAGCGCCTGAACCACCTGGCTCCCCAGTCGCTGCCGGGTCTCGGCATCAATCTGCGTGGAGGGCGACTCCTCCAGGAGTTTCTGGTGTCGCCGCTGGATGGTGCACTCGCGCTCACCCAGATGGATAACCTTGCCGTGCTGATCGCCGAGAACCTGGAACTCGATGTGCCGCGGCGAAGTAATGTATTTCTCCAGGTAAACGTCGGGGGTTCCGAAGGAAGCGGCAGCCTCGTTCTGCGCGGTCTGGAACGCATTGGGGAGATCCGACTCCGCTCTCACAATGCGCATGCCCCGTCCGCCACCTCCGGCCGCTGCCTTGATCATCACCGGGTATCCGATGCCGGCCGCCAGCTCGCGAGCCACCGCCTCGGACGACACCACTTCCGAGCCGGGAAGCACCGGCAACCCCAGGTCGCTCATGGCCTTTCGCGCCCGGTTCTTGTCGCCCATCAGCCGGATCACGTCCGGCGTTGGGCCGATGAAGGCGAGGTTTGAGGTCTCGCAGACCTCGGCAAAATGCGCGCTTTCGGCCAGGAAACCGTAGCCGGGATGAATGGCGTCGGCGCCGGTGATCTCGGCCGCCGAAATGATGCTGGCAATGTTCAGGTAGCTTTCCGAACTGCGGGGTGGCCCGATGCAAACCGCCTCCTCGGCAAAGCGCACGTGAAGGGAAAAGCGGTCGGCTTCGGAATAGACTGCCACGGTGCTGATGCCGAGTTCTTTGCAGGCGCAGATGACCCGCAGAGCGATTTCGCCTCGGTTGGCAATCAGGATCTTCTTAAACATCGGACGTTGTGCCGCGAGCCCCCAGTGATCAGCAATCGTACCCCGTGCTGAAAGCGGGCTGACCGCTTCATCGCTTTACTTCTTATGAGAGGGATTGATGGCAAACAAGGATTGTCCGTATTCCACCGGCTGCCCATTCTCGACGTAGATGCGAACGACTTCCCCGGCGACCTCCGATTCAATCTCGTTCATCAGCTTCATCGCTTCGATGATGCACAAAGCTTGCCCCACCTCGACGACATCCCCCGGCTTGACGAAGGGAGGCGCACTGGGGGACGGCGAGGCATAGTACGTTCCCACAATGGGCGACTTGATGATGTGGAGATCTTCGGTTGATTCCGCACCCTCGGTATCATCCGCCGCCGACGGACTCGGAGAAGCCACGGGGTGAGCCGGCGGGGGTGGGGAAGGCCAAAGCGTCGGAACAGTCGCGGAGTAGCCCCCCGGGCCGGAGATCTCCGCCTGGGCGTTCCCGCGCTTGATGCGGATGCGGACTCCGCCCTTTTCCATCTCAAACTCGTTGATTTCCCGTTCGATCAATAAATCGATCAACTCGCGAATTTCCTGGAGATTCCAGGCGCTGCCTGAACCCCCTCCTCCGCGAGCTGGATTTTTGCCTGGCATCGTTTTCATTCCGTGGAACGCCGTTCTCCGTCGCCCCTAGACAATAAACCAGTCGTCCTTCGTAGCTGGAGTGAGGATCTCCGGCTCTCCCGCCCCAACCAGGACGGTATCTTCAATCCGAATACCGCCCAAACCTTGCAGGTAAACTCCCGGTTCTACCGTGACGACGCAACCTGCCTGCAGCCGGAATCGCTCACCTCGGGCTAGTCGGGGTTTCTCGTGGATTTCCAAACCCACGCCATGCCCCGTGCTGTGCGTGAAGAATTTTTCCAGCCAACGATGCCTCAGGACGCGTCGCGCCGCCGCGTCCACATTGCCGGTCGTCTCGCCCGCCAGCGCAGCCTCTAGCGCCCACCGGTGGGCCTCCAGCACCGCGTTATAGAGGCTCCGAACACGCTGACTCGGTGCGCCGAGGTAAATCGTTCGGGTCATGTCAGCGGCGTATCCGCGGAGTATAGCACCAAGATCGAAGATAACCAACTCACTTTTCTTCAATAACTTGGAGGAAGCCCGGGCGTGAGGCCAGGCGGCACGCGGGCCGGAGGCTACGATGGTCTCAAATGCCGCGCCGTCCGCCCCCCCCCGCCGCATACGGTATTCGACCTCGGCGGCCAAGTCAGACTCCCGAACCCCGGGACGGATCTGCTGGCGAAGGTCTTCAAATACCGAGGCTGTAAGGCTACCCGCCTGTCGGATACACTCGATCTCGCTCGCATCCTTGACACACCGCAACTCTTCAACTAACCCGCCTGCCGGCTTCAGCCGGAGGTTTCTGGGCGCCCACTCCCGGAGTTGGCGATAGACCGCACAGGTCAGGTAGCCATCGTCGTACCCAGCCAGCTTGAAACGTTTCCTTCCCAACCATCGCCCAGCAGCTTTCAGGAGAACTCCCTTTTCTTCGAGAACGTCCACACCCTGGGCCTGGTCGTAAGCCTGCAGAGTGTAGCGAGGGTCCACCCACAGGACCGCTCCTGCCTCGCTGAATACCGCGACCCCGGCGCTTCCACGAAAGCCCGTCAGGTAGAAGATGTTGAGGGGGTTGGAAACCACAAGGAGTGGCAGCTTCCGCACCTCGAGCAGTGCCCGAAGGCGCTCCTGCCTCTCTGAAAAAGGGTGGGACAAGGTGTTTGGCTGCATTGGAACAAACAAAAAGGAGGAGACTCGCGTCTCCTCCTGCAAAATGACTTGCGGTCACTGGAGCAACGTTTAACTAGCCGGGTAGCACCTTGGGCGAGACAAAGAACAGCAGTTGGTCGTCATTATCCACGATTTTGCTCGTCTTGAAAAGGTGCCCGATAATCGGGATGTTGCCAAGCAGGGGCACGTAAGTGGCCGACTTCGACCTTAACGTTGACGAGACGCCACCGAACACCACGGTGCCACCGTCAGGCACCAGCACTTGCGTCGTCGCTTGTTGAGTTTTGATGCTAGGCCCGGCCGAGGTCAACACGTCACTAGGCGAGGCGTTTTGCACGTTGATGTCCAGGAAAACGTTCCCGTCTTCGGTAACCTGAGGCGTCACTTTCAGCGTCAGCGTGGCACTCACATACTGAATGCTGATGGTATTGTTGATCGTCGTCTGAATCGGAATCTGGGAACCCTGGAGGACGGTACCGGGTACATTGTTCTGAGTGACAATAGTCGGCCGTGAGATCGTCTTCGATTGGCCATTGCTCTCCGCCGCCGCGAGCGCCGCGTTGATGATGTAGCGCGCACCCGCGTTCGATATCGCAAACACCCCAAAACCTCCGACGTCTGACGCTTCGACCTTCCCGGCGTTCGACCTCGAGACACCGGCGGAATTGTTGAGGCTGCCGGACGCGGCTCCCATGACAGTCTGGCCGGCCTTGTTGACGTACGAGGCGGCCAATGCCGCTGAAAGGTTGCGCGAGAAACTCGCGCCAGCCACGACAACCCGCGCCTCGATTTGAACCTGTTTCGCCTTCTTATCGAGCCGGGTGATAATCGACTCAATGACCGGAATCTGCGTCTGGATGTCGGAAATAATCAGCGTGTTGGTCCGGTCATCCACCAGGATGTTGCCGCGCTTGCTGAGTGCGCCTCCGCCCACCCACGACTTCAGCATGGTCGCGATGGTCGTGGCCTTGGCGTAGTTCACGGGGCGGAAGACCGTCACGAGCGGCTGGGCTTCCTCGCGGGCCGCGGCCAGCTTGGTGGTAGCTTCCTGCTCGGCGGTAATTGTTTCAACCCTGGCGATGCGCAGGACATTGCCTTCCAGGGTCTTTCCCAGGCGGTTGTTCTTGAGAACGATGTCAAGAGCCTGGTCCCACGGGACAGCGTCCAGAACCATGGTGACGTTCCCGGTCACGTTCGGGTCCACGATGATGTTCAGGCCACTGATTTCGTGGATCAGGCGGAAGAAGTCCTTCAAGTCAACATCTTTCAAGTTGAGGGAGATCGGCTCTCCCGTGTACTTGGGTTGCTCCGGACCGCCAGCCGCAGCCTGGTCCTGGGGAGCCGAGTAAACCGCCCCTGAGCTTCCCACCATCGTTAGTGCGGCCCGGGCGGCTTGGATGGCTTCCGGAGATTCACCCGGCGATTCCGGCTTGGGGGTTGCGGCCACGTCGGGGGAAGACGAAGTGGCGGGTAACACTTTCTGGATCTCCAGAGCCGTGTGTTGCGCCAGTTTCTCGGCGGTAGGTTCGGTCGATTCACTTGCCGCAACTTCCATCTTCTGCGGCGCAACCGGTAACTCAGCCGGTTTCTCCTCGACAGCCGGAGCAGGAGCAGCCTTCGCCACTTCAACCAGCTTCTCCTCTGTCTTCGCCGGGGCTGGAACCGCCTCGGCAGGGGGAGTTGCAGCAACCGGTTTGGCCGCGGTGCGCGATTTCAGCTCAACTCGCACTCCTCCTGGCTGCGCATGGACGTCGAACGCTGGGTCACCCGCAAGGTCTGCAACAACCCGGGCCACAGCTGGATTCGCTTCCCGGAACTGCCCGACACGGACCCCTTTCACCAAGTCCGAGTGGGCGGCAAAGACCCGTTGTGCCGTCGCCGTTCGCGCTCCCTCAAAATCGACAACCAGACGCGCGGGATCTGACAAATGAAGCACGTTGTAAGCGATCGGGTGGGTGGTAGCGATGTCCACGAACGTCTCACCGCCAGGCCCGGACTTGATTGAAACCCCGGAGACAGCGACGGGACCTCGGGGAGACGGCTTCGCTGACGGTGTAATCGCCGCCGTCAGGAGTGGCCGGTGAGCAGCAGGCTGCGGAGTCGCAGCCGCGGAACTCGCCGGCGCGTCCTGCCCGACTTCCAACCGAAGCCCCGCGGACTCCCGCTGGATCTTGAAGGGCTCAGCGTGTTTCACACTCAGTTGCACCCTGACCACGGGCAGGCCGTTGGCATCGGTGTACTGCAAGATGTGGTAGCCGGTAAACACCCCTCCCGCCAACTCGCCGTCCTTGGCGATTCCAGCAGCCTTGACGCCCTTCAAGTCCACGAGCACGGTGTCCGCCGTAGCTCGGACCGTCTGGAAAGAATAGGCACCGTCAATCCGCAGCAGGAGTTGGTGGGCAGGCGCCTGGCCGTCGGTCGTAATGGCTTGCAGACTCGCCAGCGGCTTGGTCGCGCCGTCACGACTCTGAGCAGCGGAAACCGTGCCCAGAATCAACCAAATCATCGTGAGTGAAAGGATCGCTTTTCGTCTCATCTTCCATCTCCAGGGCCCGGACCCAGCCGTTTGACCACCTCGCGGACACTCGAACTGCCGCCAGGCTCTAGGTAGTTCTGTCTGAAAGAGACTGAGTCAGGAGTAATCTTGCTCACCACACCGTCGTAAACCGCGTCGTTTTCCCGCAGGAAGTAGGCACGGTTGGTGCTGTTGTCGACGACCGCAATCATACTGTTGGTTGTGTCAAGGCGAACAATTCCCTCCAACTTCAACTGGTTGATCACCAAGCCACGTGTCCCCGGCGGAAGCGGGCCCAATATCTGATCCGACATGCCCTCCCGTCCCGGAACCGGAGGGGGAGGGATTCTGAAGGGATCTCGCTTGCCCGCAATTTCGTTTTCTGCCGCGGCCTTGGGCACTGGTGGCGCCCCGCCGGCCTTCTTGGGAGTAGTTTTCTTGGCGACCGTCTTCTTTTTTGCCGGTGCTTTGGCTGGTGCGGCGGGCTTGGTGGCCGTCGCGCCTTTCCCCGCCTGGACCGTCGGATCCGGTCCCGTGGGCGGGGCCGTGGTCGAGCCGAGAGAAGCGCCGCTCATCAGGATCCCGGCAACCACTAGACCCCACGCCATCTTGATCCTTACGTAGCTTTGCCCATGTTTGACCATGTCTGTCATCCTGACCTATTTCTTTTTCGCCGGCGCCGCGGCCGCCTGCGGTTTGTTGAAGAAGGTCGTAATCACACAGCTAGCTCCCACCGTCTCGCTGGGGAGGATTACGTAAGTACCCTGCCCCCCGCCCGCCGGCGGACCGAGTGCGAGACCCCCGACACTCACAATTCGTTGCTGCTTCGCCAGCCGGTCGAAGAAATTCACCAGGGCATAGAAGGTCCCGTCGAGCCGGACAGTGAACGGCATCTCAACGTAGTAGTCGCGAACCACCAGGGGCTGGGCCACGAAGTTGCGCAAGTGAATCGTGGAACCAGTGGCCGTGTTGTAGACCATCCGGACGAACTCGTCCGCATCTTGCTCATCCGGGACGATCGAACGGAGGGTCTCGAGTTGCTTCGACAGTTGCGCAATGCGGTTAAGGAGTTCGGTTCTCTCGCGCTCGACCGCCTGGTTCTTCAAGTTCTCCTGGTGCAACCGGTTGTACTCCGCTTCGAGGGAAGTCCTCTTGGCTGAGAGCGGGAGCACATAGAAGTAGAACACCCCGCCCGCCAAGGCCACCGAAACCGTCGAGAGGACTACTGCCTGGATGCTCGCTGGAAGGTCATTAAAGCCTTTGGCCATCGTCGTTCTCCCCTATAGACCCGCCTGCCGTGCCGGGGCGGCCGAGCCCGCGGCCGGCTGTGCCGCGGGCGGCTCAGCCGGAGGCATCTTGTACATACAGTCGATATTGAACTTGAAGCCCAGCCGCTCGTGCTGGTCATCCTGGAAATACTGCCGCAACTGAACATCCTGGAAGTGCCCAGACCTCTGCAGGTTGGCGATAAAGTTGGCAATGGATTCGACGGAGTTGGACTGCCCCTTAATCGTCACCCGCGCCCCATCCGGGTTGACCGTCAGCAGATAGAGATCAGTGTTGCGCGTGGCCACGCTCCCTAGATAGGTCATGAAGTCCACGGGCCCAGCCTTGCTGTTAAGGAGCGCCTGAATGGTGTTGATTCGCCTCTCCAATTGCTCGCGCTGCGCCACGTAGCGCTGGTTCTCGGCGCGGATTTGGGCCAGGCGATCGGCTTCGCGCTTTTCGTCCGCGATCTTCTTGTTCAGAGTTTCAATCTGGTTGGACCAGATCCAGTACATGAAGAACACAATCCCAAAGGCGACCACGGCGCTGACCACGAAGATCGCCGCCTGCCGCCCCACCGACGTGGGCGCCGCCGCGGCTTTTACTGGCTTCACAACTCCCAGCAGGTTGATCCTGATCATGGCGTGTCAAAGCTCCTCAACGCCAGCCCGACTGCAACGCTCATGCGCGGTGCGATATCGTTGATGTAGCTGGTGTCGAACTTGGAGGGATTGATTTCGACCCTCTGAAAGGGATTCAGAATCTCAACCGGAACATTAAACTCCTCTTTAAGCATGTCCACCAGGCCTTCGATTTTCGCGGTTCCTCCGGCCATGTAGATCTGCTGGATGTTTTCGGCCGTGGTCGTCTGGCGGAAGAAATCAAATGTCTTCTGAATTTCCAGGAGCAGAATCTCGGAAACGGAACGAATGTGCGGGGTCTTGGCGTCCGCCGCGACGGTGCCTACTTCCTGCCCCTGCTTGAGCTTTTCCGCGTCCTCGAAGCTGAGGTCCAGTTCCTTCTGCAGCGTGTCGGTGTATTGATTGCCTCCCACCGAAACGTCGCGAGTGAACAAGGGCACGCCGCCTCGCATGATGTTGATATTCATGAGGCTGGCGCCGATATTCAAAAGGGCCGTCATTCGGTCCGGGGGGGGGTCGTAGTTCATCTCGAAGGCATTCTGGAGCGAGAAGGCGTCGATTTCCACCACCCGGGCTTCTTTTCCCGCCTGGCTGACGACGTTGGTGTGGTTGAGGATTTTGTCGCGCTTCACTGCCACCAGCATCACGTCGAATCCCGGGCCGGTCTGGGGCGGCCCCAGCACTTCGTAGCTCATAAAGACGTCGGCCATGTCAAAGGGGATGTATTGCTGCGCCTCGTAGGGGATGGCGTTAGCGACTTCCGCTTCCGTGGGGACGTTGACGGTAATCCTTTTGACGATCACCGAGTGTCCGGAAACCGCCGTGGAAATCGCCTTGGACTTGATTTTGTGCTCCGTGAAGATCTTTTCGATGGCATTGGCCACCGTGAAGGAATCCATGATGGCGCCGTCCACGACCGTATCCTGCCCGAGGCTTTCCAATCCCAAGCTCACGAGTTCGTACTCGGAACCTTTCTTCTTGAGTTCCACCACTTTGACGGAACTCGAGCCGATGTCCAGTCCGACGAGACCCTTAGGTTTTCCCATTCCAAACATGTGCGCTGCTCCCTACCGGGCGCTTGCGCGCAGCTTTCGCCCGGTGCGCTCTTCTCGTTGCGTGCTCTGTCGCTCCATCCAGCGGTCGAGGACCGTCTTCTTGAACTTCCAGCGGTTCCCGAGCTTGAAGGCGGGAATCCTCTCTTCATATACGTACTTGTAAAGGGTTTCGCGAGAAACCCCGAGGTAATCCGACGCTTCTCGCATGTCCATGACCTCTCGGATTTCCACCATAACGCCAGCCTTTACTAAGGCCTCCCCCAACGATCAAAAGTGAACCAAGGTTTAGCGATCAATTGAAGAACCCCGGGATACGGGGCCAATGGTCTGGCTTATACGCCCCTTAATCATGCGATGTCAAGGGTTTTTTTCTAAGTCTATAGGGTTTCTCTGGGGAATTATGGGGTTTCAGGGGGTGTATCGTCGGCCGTTTGCGCAAGATATTGTGGTGTTTCAGGTCCAAGCCCCTGTATCTTGGTGCGAAAAAATATTAGGGAAAACCAAGAATCCTGCGGTTTGGGCAGGTCTTTTGGCTCTTCGGCCCAGACTTTCGTCATCGTAATTAACCACACCTGAGAAAACCGAAACTGCTATCATGACCTCACGGGGTGTCAATCCATTTCTGAGCAGGAGGGCGAATCATGGTCATACGCAAGAGCCTTTTGGGTGTGCTTGTAGCGGCAACTCTCGCGCTAGGAGTCGCGGTTGGAGGGTCGGAGGAGAACAAGAGTGGGACAATTCAGGGCTACGTTCTAGATTCGGCTTGCGCCTTCGTGAGAAATGTCAAAAAGCCCATGAACGGGGGAAAGTGCGCCTTGGAATGCGGCAAGGCAGGGTCGCCCCTCGTCATTCTTACGGAAGATGGGACAATCTACTGGCCCATTTCCAATTCGATGCCGGCAACCGGCCAGAACCCACGCTTGCTGGATTACGCCGGGAAGAAAGTGGCTGCCCAGGGTAAGGTTTTCGAGCGAGGTGGATCGCACGCCATCGCCATCGAGAAGATCGAAGTGCTGCCCGAGGGCAAGTAAACATCGAATCGCGGACGACGGGTCGCCCAGCGGAGCCCTCCTTACTCAGCCGCGAGCTTCCCAATCGGGATTGGAGCTCGATATTCCCAGTCCGCCGTGGTGCTGGTCTTGTAGCGGAACAGTCGGCAGACCGTGCATAGTTGCGCCACGGCGTATGGACTCTCCTGGTCCTGCCATTGATGATGGCACGTGCCTGCCAGGGGCTTTGCGGGCCCGCGAGATGGCGACTCCTTTTCCATGGGCGACTCTTCCGGCTAACCAGCTCCCCAAGGGCTACTCGCCGGGGCCTGCAAGCTCCCGAATCCAAATATTCCGGTAGCGGACCGGGTGGTCATGGTC
>Ga0315274_10003799_pt1 | contig 22388 bp, 15 predicted proteins | sample YL17G02_20_MG_FD_203700 | JGI IMG/M metagenome (GOLD analysis project Ga0315274, IMG submission 203700) | Sediment microbial communities from Yellowstone Lake, YNP, Wyoming, USA - YL17G02_20 | ecosystem: Environmental > Aquatic > Freshwater > Lake > Sediment | place: USA: Wyoming | collected...
TCTAATCATCACCCCCACCTTAATCCTCCCCCATCCCCGCCATAATTCAGCGGGATCTTCGACAAGGGGGAGGAAAGTTTTTTAGAGAATTAGATGCCCCGCAGCTCTGCTGCGGGGCACTTCACTTATTTCCATAAGTTACAGAGAAATGTTTATCTTTTTATTGATTTGTGTTATTCTAATTTTGATAGCCTCGTAAAAAGTCAACATCACCCTTCGACAGGCTCAGGGTGAACGGTCTAACCTATTGATATTCCGTTCGTGGTGAGCTTGTCGAAGCATGAACGGAATACGGAAAACGACTTTTTACGAAACCATCAATTTTAAGAATTTAAAAAAGAAGGTGGTATAAAATGTTGACTGAAATGAGGGATCGACTGAAGGAGTTGAGCAACCGTCTGGAAATCCTCCGAGGGCATCTTTGACATCGATGGCAAAGAAAAAAAATTGGATGAGATTGGGAAGATGATGGCAGAGCCTAATTTTTGGGAGACAAATGGTACTGCCCAAAAAATCCTGAAGGACCGAGCCTCCCTTCTTGGGATCATATCCCCTTGGAAACAGGAACAGAAGGAATTGGAGGAGATGGAAATTCTCTTCCAATTAATTGAGGAACAAGGGGATGAGAGGGAAGCACAGGAGCTGTCAGAGAAGATCGAGAAGAGCGAAGAGGCGATCGGAAAGATGGAGTTTAGGAGGATGCTGGGCGGGGAGCATGACTTCAGTAATGCCATCGTCAGCATCAATGCAGGCGCCGGTGGGACAGAGGCTCAGGATTGGGTTGAAATGCTTCTCAGAATGTATCTCAGGTGGGGAGAAAAAAAGAGGTATCAGAAACAGATCATTGATATCCTCTCGGGTGAAGAGGCCGGGTTGAAAAATGTCACCTTCACTGTCAATGGCCCTTATGCCTATGGATACTTGAAAGCAGAGATCGGTATCCACCGACTTGTTCGTATATCTCCTTTCGATGCAGGGGCAAGACGCCATACCTCTTTTGCCTCAGTTTTTGTTTTCCCTGAAGTTCCTGATGATATTGTGATTGAGATCGACGAAAAAGACCTGAGAGTTGATACGTTCCGATCCAGTGGGGCGGGTGGACAACATGTTAATAAAACCGATTCTGCCATACGGATCACTCATCTTCCCACAGGTATTGTTGTTCAATGCCAGAATGAACGATCCCAACATAAGAATAGGGCGACCGCCTTGAAGATATTAAAAGCACGCCTTTATGAAAAGGAGATGAAGGAGAAGCAAGAAAAGTTGGAGGAACTTCACCACACGAAAAAGGAGATTGCCTGGGGGAGCCAAATACGTTCTTATGTAATGCACCCTTACAAAATGGTCAAAGATCACCGTACGAGTAAGGTGATCCATGATGTAGATCGGGTGATGGATGGAGAGATCGACGAACTGATCAAAGCCTACTTGCTTAGCTCGTCGTAGATACAATCCTGTCTCTCGCCTCATTGCGTCAGGAAGCGGAGACAGGACATTCCGAAAAAAGTTTGACCCATTCGGCGGTGCCATCGCCCCCTTATTAGAATGGGGAAAAAATTGCCGCTCAGGGTCAACTCTGAGTATAGTCGAAAGGAGTATAACCGAAAGGGTTGACTTTTTATGGCCGGGGAAATATCATTAGACAAACAGACCGAAAAGATGGTCCTGGAGGAAGAACGAGGGCCACTCGGGAACCTGGAAGAGAAGATTGGTCATCTTTTAATAAAATATCAGGAACTTAAGAAGGAGAGAGACGAATTGGCCGTTGCGCTGGATGTGGAGAGAGAGAAGATGACTCAGATGGGAAAAAAATTGGAACTTCTCTCTCAGGATAGAGAAAAGATAAAGGGACGGATCGATCAACTCCTTCATCGTTTGAAAGGCATCGACATCTGATAAGCTCATTTTTCAATTATTATATCTCGATGAGTTTCGGTAGCCGCAACCTTTAGAGGTTGCGTTTAATGCCGCAGGCTAAAGCCTGCGGCTACGTGAACTCGATGGGTCAGATGGGAATGGGAAAAGAGCGATTGGTTGAAATCAAGGTATTTGGTCAAACGTATACGGTCAAGACAGATGCGGAGGAGGATTATATTCAGGAAGTGGCCCGGTATGTTAACGAGAAAATGGACGAAGTTCTGAAAAAGACGAGGAGCGTATCGACAATGAATGTAGCGATCTTGACAGCCCTCAATATTGCCGATGATCTTTTGAAAGAGAGGGAGAGGAAAAATGCACTTCTCCGAGAAGTGGAGATGAAATCGAAAGACCTGGCAGAGAAGATCGATATAAAAATAGGTGGAAAGGAGTTAGGAAAAGTTACCATCACGGGGTGATGTTCCCCTGTCTATGTGAAGGATGGCCAGAATATTCATTATGAAATGACCTGGAGAGGAAACCCTCTCCGAACGGTTGGTTTGGAATGCTGGTTGTACGACAACGGGGAGTGGATTTGAGACAATCATCGTCGTGAGCGGATGAAAGGTGTGATGGAATAGAAGGATGGGATTTCATCGGTCCCGATATGAGAAGAGAATGGGTTTGATACCTATGACCATTTGGAAAATGATTGCGATCCTATTGAAGTTTTCAGGGATGTTGAATCGATTAAAAAAGGGGTTTGAGAGCTGCATCGAATTGGATCGTCAATCGCTTCATCTCTTCATCTTTGAACCTGGTGTGAGGATGGGGGGATGGAGAAAGACCGTAGGTTCCTCTTTCCAAAGGAAAGTAGGGTTTTGTAACATAGAAAGCGCCAATTGGAAGTTACCACCGGGATCGCCTTCATTATTTCTTCCATATCGGGTTCCATTGAACCCACTATTTTATCTGTCCCATCACTGGTTTTTTTCTTCTCTCATTTGACGATCCGATCCTGACCTGTCTTCGCAGAAGACAACGCCTGCGTACCGTAACGCACTGCCCACTCCGCCAAAGTCGTTCCAGCTAAGTAGGCCGGGTTGGCGTGCAGGTACGGTTTTGGCGCTGTTTGGCCTTAATCGTCCGATCTTCGTCGAGCGAAGGCAGGTCGGTGGAGGATTCCGCCAAGGTTAGGAGAAAACCATGGATTTGGCTTGGGGCTATATCCGTAAACCCACGAAAAGGAGGTGAATGGACCTTTGAAATTAACCATAGAGATGTATGTTATCCTCATTTTGATCAGCACAATTCTTGGAGTTGTGATTGGATTCCTCGTCAGGAAAAGGTTTTCAGACGTCAGAATTGGTTCGGCCAAAGAGGTTGCTCAGCGTCTGATCGAGGAGGCGGAGAAAAAAGCTGAGATCTTAAAAAAGGAAGCGCTTCTTCAAGCCAAGGATAAATTTTACCAAGAAAAGGCTGAGTTTGAAAAGGAGACGGTTGGGAAACGACAGGAACTTCAAAATCTCGAGAAGAGGATTATCCAAAGAGAATCCCATCTCGACAAGAAGATTGAACTTCTCGATACAAAGGAAGGAGAGATCAATCGCAGAGAGAAAAACTTGATTCAACAAGAAAAGGCCATTCAGGAACAGGAGAAAAAGGTGGTCGGCCTTCTTGAAAAACAACGCGCTCAATTAGAGAGTATTGCAAAAATGTCTTCCGAGGAAGCGAAGCGGCTGCTAATGGAATCGATGGAGAATGAAGCGAAGCATGAAGCGGCCAAGGGGATTAAGAAAATTGAAGACGAGGCGAGGGAGTTGGCTGATAAGAAATCCAAAGAGATTATCAGTTTAGCAATTCAGCGCTATGCAGGAGAGTATGTTGCTGAGAAAACCGTTTCAGTGGTCAATTTGCCAAATGAGGAGATGAAGGGTCGTATTATCGGTCGAGAAGGTCGAAACATCCGAGCCCTCGAGGCTGCTACAGGAATTGATCTGATCATCGACGATACTCCAGAGGCTGTGATTCTTTCAGGATTCAACCCCATTCGGCGGGAGATTGCCCGAATTGCGTTGGAACGTTTGGTGAGCGATGGACGAATTCATCCTGCACGAATTGAAGAGATTGTCCAAAAGGTGGAACAGGAAATAGAAGTAGCGGTCAGGGAGGCTGGTGAACAGGCGACCTTTGATGTGGGAGTCCATGGCATTCATCCGGAGTTGATCAAACTCATCGGCCGACTCAAGTACCGAACCAGTTTTGCTCAGAATGTCTACCAACACTCTCTTGAAGTAGCATTCCTTTGCGGAATTATGGCCGCAGAGCTGGGGATCAATGTGAAACAAGCCAAAAGGGCAGGACTCCTTCATGACATTGGAAAGGCGGTCGATCATGAGATAGAGGGGTCCCACGGGAAGATTGGGGCAGAGTTGGCAAGGAAATATGGGGAATCGCCCATCGTTGTCCATGCCATTGCTTCCCATCACGAAGAAGAAAAACCGGAGTCCATGACCGATGTCTTGGTGGAAGCGGCAGATGCTCTTTCTGGGGCGAGACCAGGGGCCAGGAGGGAGATGCTCGAGACCTATGTCAAGCGATTGGAGGATCTGGAAAAGATCGCTCAGTCTTTCCCGGGAGTAGAGAAATCCTATGCGATTCAAGCAGGGCGGGAAATTCGTATTATGGTTCAGCCTGATCGCATCTCTGATGAGGATTCTGTGATCGTTTGTCGAGACATCGCCCGTAAGATCGAAAAGGAGATGACCTATCCCGGGCAAATCAAGGTGACTGTGATCAGGGAAATGCGGTCTGTAGATTATGCAAAATAGTTCGGAGTCATTAGTTCGTAGTTCGGAGATTGAAGATTTTTTGACTCCGAACTCCGAACCCCGAACTGAGGATTTTTTTGATGCAGATTCTCTTCATCGGAGATATCGTCGGAAAAGCGGGTCGAAAGGCCATTGATGAGGTATTAGAAAAAGTCATTTCGGACTATGGGATTGAATTCACGATTGCTAATGGAGAAAATGCCGCAGGAGGGATGGGAATAACTCCTCCTATTGCCATAGAAATTCTGAATCAAGGGGTAGATGTTCTCACTTCTGGAAATCATATCTGGGCGAAGAAAGAAATTTTTCCATTTTTAGATGAGGAATCCAGAATTTTAAGACCCGCTAATTATCCACCTAAGGTTCCAGGAAGAGGGAGTGGTATCTTTCATTTAGGCAATGGGCAAAAGGTGGGTGTCCTGAATTTAGAAGGTAGGGTTTTCATGAAACATCTGGATTGTCCATTCCGTGTCGGAGAAAAGGAAGTTGAATTATTAAGGAAAGAGACCAATATCATTCTTGTCGATTTCCATGCGGAGGCCACTTCAGAGAAAATGGCAATGGGATGGTTTTTAAATGGAAAAGTAAGCGCAGTATTGGGAACCCACACCCATGTACAGACCAGTGATGAGCAGATATTGAGTGAAGGAACAGCTTACATCACTGATGTTGGGATGACAGGCCCTTTGGACTCTGTGATCGGAATTCGTAAAGAGATTGCCCTGGAGCGTTTATTAACCCAGATCCCATGGAAATTTGATGTCGCTACAGAAGAAATTGAACTACAAGGGGTGGTGATTGAAGTCGATTCGAAAACAGGGGAATCCAAGAATATCGAAAGGATCAAAGTTCCTCTGAAACAGGATTGAAGAATTAGGGAATTGGGGAATTGAGGAATTGGGGAGATTGAATTTCCTAATTCGGAATTCCTAAACCCATAACCCCTCAATTTGCGGTATCTGGAATTATCAAGGAAATGTTGGAGAACGGATGATGGTGAGACACGTGGAACAGGAAAAAACAGTTTTCGATGTTTTTGAAGAAAGGGGTTTTATTGAACAGGTTACGGATGAGGGTAAACTTCGAGAACTATTAAAAGCCCCTGTCACCTGTTATATTGGTTTTGATCCAACCGCTTCCAGTTTTCATGTGGGGAATTTGGTACCTATTATGTCCCTTGCCCACATGCAGAAACATGGCCATCGGCCGATCGCCTTAGTGGGAGCTGGCACAGGTTTGGTTGGGGATCCAAGTGGTAAAGATGAAATGCGACAGATTATGACGTATGAGGAGATTCGTCAAAATGCTGAGGGTCAAAAGAAACAATTCTCTCGGTTTTTGGATTTTTCAGAAGGTCGAGCCCTTCTTCTCAACAACGCGGATTGGCTCACCAAACTCAACTATATCGATTTTCTTCGAGATATCGGCGTTCATTTTAGCGTCAATCGCATGCTCGCCACTGAATCGGTAAAGATACGTTTAGAGACAGGACTTTCATTTATTGAATTTAACTATCAGCTCCTTCAGGCCTATGATTTCTGGCATCTTTTTAAACATGACAACTGTCTGATTCAGATGGGGGGGAGCGACCAATGGGGTAATATCGTGGCAGGGATTGATCTGATTCGCCGTCTCGAGGGAGGCCAGGCCTACGGTATTACGTTTCCCTTGATTATGACGGCGGATGGTAGGAAGATGGGGAAGACTGAGAAAGGGGCTGTCTGGTTAGATCACGAACGTACATCCGCTTATGAGTACTATCAATTTTGGATCAATACAGACGATCGAGATGTAAAAAGGTTCCTGGCTCTTTTCACATTCCTCCCCATGGAAGAGGTAGAGGAATATGGAGAGTTGAAAGGGGCTGACCTCAGAAAAGCTAAAGAAATTCTGGCATTTGAAGCGACTAAGATTGTCCACGGAGAAGAGGAAGCAGAAAAGGCAAGGGATGCCTCGAGGATGGTTTTTGGGAAAGGAAGCATAACGTTGCCGATTTTTGAGGTAAAAGGGGAAGCTCACCAAGAGGATGCCATTCCGACCAAGTATATGGAGAAGGAGAAGTTTATTGAAGGAATTCCAATATTTAAGCTGTTTGAAACGACCAGTCTTTGTGCATCCAACTCAGAGGCGAGAAGATTGATAGAACAGGGAGGAGGGTATCTAAACAATAAGAAGGTAGATAAGTTTGATCTTGTTATCAAGCTAAATGATTTTGATCAGAAGGATGAGATTTTATTACGGGCAGGGAAAAAGAAATTTCATCGTATAAAATTGTCTGTATAAAATTGTCTTGACAAAAATTTAAAATGGGTTATAAAATATAAGTTTGGGGTCAAGAAGAATTTTGTTTAATTGAGAAAATTTTCTCCTTGACAAAAAAGAAAGGTTTTGTTAAAGTATAGGATGGTTTTGTTTTGCTCTTTGAAAATAAAATAGGGGTTACCGTTTTTGGGTCCTATATTATTCCTAAATTAGAATGGATCGAATTTTCGAATACAAACTGGAGAGTTTGATCCTGGCTCAGAACGAACGCTGGCGGCGTGCCTAACACATGCAAGTCGAACGAGAAATCCTGGGCAACTGGGAAAGTAAAGTGGCGCACGGGTGAGTAACGCGTGGGTAACCTACCCTTGAATTGGGAATAACTCTTCGAAAGGAGAGTTAATACCGAATAATGTTCTGATCCCTTTGGGGTTTGGAATCAAAGATGGCCTCTGCATGCAAGCTATCGTTTAAGGATGGGCCCGCGTACCATTAGCTTGTTGGTAGGGTAATGGCCTACCAAGGCGACGATGGTTAGCTGGTCTGAGAGGATGGCCAGCCACACTGGAACTGAGACACGGTCCAGACTCCTACGGGAGGCAGCAGTGGGGAATCTTGCGCAATGGGGGAAACCCTGACGCAGCAACGCCGCGTGGGTGATGAAGGCCTTCGGGTCGTAAAGCCCTGTCAGGTGGGAAGAAACATATCGGTGCTAATATCACCGATATTTGACGGTACCACCGGAGGAAGCACCGGCTAACTCCGTGCCAGCAGCCGCGGTAATACGGAGGGTGCAAGCGTTGTTCGGAATTATTGGGCGTAAAGCGCGTGTAGGCGGTCGAGTAAGTCAGATGTGAAAGCCTTCCGCTTAACGGAAGAAGTGCATTTGAAACTGCTCGACTGGAGTACGGGAGAGGAGAGTGGAATTCCCGGTGTAGAGGTGAAATTCGTAGATATCGGGAGGAACACCAGTGGCGAAGGCGGCTCTCTGGTCCGATACTGACGCTGAGACGCGAAAGCGTGGGGAGCAAACAGGATTAGATACCCTGGTAGTCCACGCCGTAAACGATGGGCACTAGGTGTAGGAGGTATTGACCCCTTCTGTGCCGAAGCTAACGCATTAAGTGCCCCGCCTGGGGAGTACGGCCGCAAGGCTAAAACTCAAAGGAATTGACGGGGGCCCGCACAAGCGGTGGAGCATGTGGTTCAATTCGACGCAACGCGAAGAACCTTACCTGGGCTTGACATCCGCTGACAGTCCTGGAAACAGGATCTTCCCCGCAAGGGGACAGCGAGACAGGTGCTGCATGGCTGTCGTCAGCTCGTGTCGTGAGATGTTGGGTTAAGTCCCGCAACGAGCGCAACCCTCATCCTTAGTTGCCATCATTGAGTTGGGAACTCTAAGGAAACTGCCCCGGTTAACGGGGAGGAAGGTGGGGATGACGTCAAGTCCTCATGGCCTTTATGTCCAGGGCTACACACGTGCTACAATGGGCGGCACAAAGGGTCGCAATCTCGCAAGGGGGAGCTAATCTCAAAAAACCGCTCTCAGTTCGGATTAGAGTCTGCAACTCGACTCTATGAAGTCGGAATCGCTAGTAATTGCGGATCAGCATGCCGCGGTGAATACGTTCCCGGGCCTTGTACACACCGCCCGTCACACCATGAGAGCTGACTGTACCAGAAGTCGCTCGGCTAACCCTGAGTTCGTCTTAGGGAGGCAGGCGCCTAAGGTATGGTTGGTGATTGGGGTGAAGTCGTAACAAGGTAGCCGTAGGGGAACCTGCGGCTGGATCACCTCCTTTCTAAGGAGTCATCCGGTCCCGGTTAAACGGGATTCAGACACCTAGGTCAATACCCAGAACGGTACCCCCTAAAATGAATAAGGGAAGACGGGTTTGAGAAGGCCCGTTAAAGTGGGTATAGATATCCCCTTTAAGGGTCTATAGCTCTACGAGACTCCCAAGGGCTGAAGCTATAGGCCATGATGCTTGAGAGAGGGCCTATAGCTCAGTTGGTTAGAGCGCACGCCTGATAAGCGTGAGGTCGATAGTTCAAATCTATCTAGGCCCACCATGCAATTTCGGAATTCGGAATGCGGATTTCGGATTTTTATTCCGCATTCTACATTCCACAATCCGCAATTGAGAGGGGGATGTAGCTCAGCGGGAGAGCACCTGCCTTGCACGCAGGGGGTCGGCGGTTCAAATCCGCTCATCTCCACCAAAAGAGATGAGGGGTTGGGTCGCGATTGAAATTCTTGAACCCGTTGTTTCTGGAATTTTAGATTGCAGATTGTAGATTTCGGATTGAAGCAAAATGACTTCAATCTGGAATTTGAGATCTCTCCGTGCCAGAGGCTCTCTGAGCCGGAGGCTAAAATTTGAAATTAGTTTTGTTCTTTGACAATTGAATATGGATGAAGGGATGATGGCATCGAATTATAAAATCAAAGGTTAAGGTTCAGGTTAAGGTTGAGAAATAATTCTTAACCTTATCCTCAGCCTAAACCTGCAAAGCTTTATGGTCAAGCTACTAAGGGCATACGGTGGATGCCTTGGTGCCAGGAGGCGATGAAAGACGTGGTAAGCTGCGATAAGCTTCGGGGAGCCGCTAAACAGGCTTAGAGCCGGAGATCTCTGAATGGGAGAACCCATCCTGAGTAATATCAGGATATCCCGTCATGAATCCATAGTGGCGGGAGGCGAACGAGGGGAACTGAAACATCTTAGTACCTTCAGGAAGAGAAATCAAACGAGATTCCCTGAGTAGTGGCGAGCGAAAAGGGAAGAGTCTAAATTCCGTATATGTTAAAGCCTGTGAGCGTTGTATACGGGAGGTTGCGGGGTCCTATCGGAGGTCATCACAGTGACTTCGGGGAGAATCCACTTTCATAGTCAAATCCGCTGGAAAGCGGGGCCGTAGAAGGTGATAGTCCTGTAGACGAAATGAAATTGGAATCCCTGGGTAGGATACCCAAGTACCACGGGACACGGGAAATCCTGTGGGAATCTGGGAGGACCATCTTCCAAGACTAAATACTACCTGGCAACCGATAGTGAACAAGTACCGTGAGGGAAAGGTGAAAAGAACCCCAATGAGGGGAGTGAAATAGTACCTGAAACCGTATGCTTACAAGCAGTGGGAGGACGATGGGTTGACGAAGGGTTCGCCCTTTATTGATCCTGTCTGACCGCGTGCCTTTTGTATAATGAGCCTGCGAGTTACTCTATGTGGCAAGGTTAATTCTCGGAAGGAGAAGAAGCCGTAGCGAAAGCGAGTCTTAAAAGGGCGATTCAGTCGTATGGAGTAGACCCGAAACCAAGTGATCTATCCATGGCCAGGGTGAAATTCGCGTAACAGCGAATGAAGGCCCGAACCGGTTAAGGTTGAAAACTTATCGGATGAGCTGTGGATCGGAGTGAAAGGCTAATCAAACTTGGAGATAGCTGGTTCTCCCCGAAATATATTTAGGTATAGCCTCAGGACATTCGCTAACGGAGGTAGAGCACTGGATGGGCTAGGGGTCCTACCAGATTACCAAACCCAACCAAACTTCGAATGCCGTTAAGCGTTATCCTGGGAGTCAGCCCGTGGGAGATAACTTCCGTGGACGAGAGGGGAACATCCCAGACCGTCAGCTAAGGTCCCTAAAATGTGCTAAGTGGGAAAGGATGTGGAAACGCTCAGACAGCCAGGAGGTTGGCTTAGAAGCAGCCATCCTTTAAAGAAAGCGTAATAGCTCACTGGTCAAGTGGGTCTGCGCCGAAAATGTAACGGGGCTTAAGCACATTACCGAAGCTACGGAATACCGCCTTCGGGCGGGATTGGTAGGGGAGCATTCCATTGTAGGGTAAAGGGTGACCGCGAGGACACCTGGACGAAATGGAAGAGATCATGCAGGCACGAGTAGCGATAATGCTGATGAGAAAACAGCACGCCGTAAGCCTAAGGTTTCCTGAGCAAGGTTAATCCTCTCAGGGTTAGTCGATACCTAAGCCGAGGCTGAGAAGCGTAGGCGATGGAAAACAGGTTAATATTCCTGTACCACCAGGTTGGCGTTTGAGTGATGAGGGGACGCAGGAGGGTAGGTCATCCAGGTGTTGGATGTCCTGGTTCAAGCCTGTAGGTGGGGATTCTTGGCAAATCCGGAGTCCCAATTGTAAACACCGAGAGGTGATGACGTTTCCGAGTAATCGGAAGTAAGTGACTGAGCCCATGCTGCCAAGAAAAGCCTCTAGCAAGTCAATCAGGTGATCGTACCGCAAACCGACACAGGTAGGCGGGGAGAGTATCCCAAGGCGCTTGAGAGAACCCTGGTTAAGGAACTCGGCATAATAACACCGTAACTTCGGAAGAAGGTGTGCCATGATCTGTGAGAGGATTTACTCCTGGAGCAGATCGTGGTCGCAGTGAAATGGGGGTGGCGACTGTTTACTAAAAACACAGGAGTCTGCTAAGTCGCAAGACGATGTATAGGCTCTGACGCCTGCCCGGTGCTGGAAGGTTAAGGGGATTCGTCATGTCGTAGCAATACGGCAGAAGCGTTGAACCGAAGCCCCAGTAAACGGCGGCCGTAACTATAACGGTCCTAAGGTAGCGAAATTCCTTGTCGGGTAAGTTCCGACCTGCACGAATGGCGTAACGACTTCCCCGCTGTCTCAACCAGGGACTCAGCGAAACTGTATTGGCGGTGCCGATGCCGTCTACCCGCGGCAAGACGGAAAGACCCCGTGCACCTTTACTACAACTTGGCAATGAATTTCGGAATAGTCTGTGTAGGATAGGTGGGAGACTATGAGATCTCGGCGCCAGTCGGGATGGAGTCAACCTTGAAATACCACCCTGATTGTTTTGGAATTCTAACCTGGGCCCCTGAACGGGATCGGGGACATTGCCTGGTGGGTAGTTTGACTGGGGCGGTCGCCTCCCAAAAAGTAACGGAGGCGCGCAAAGGTTCCCTCAGGCTGATTGGAAACCAGCCGTAGAGTGTAAAGGCATAAGGGAGCTTGACTGCGAGACCAACAAGTCAAGCAGGTACGAAAGTAGGCCTTAGTGATCCGGCGGTTCCGCATGGAAGGGCCGTCGCTCAACGGATAAAAGGTACGCCGGGGATAACAGGCTAATTTCTCCCAAGAGTTCATATCGACGGGGAAGTTTGGCACCTCGATGTCGGCTCATCGCATCCTGGGGCTGTAGCAGGTCCCAAGGGTTTGGCTGTTCGCCAATTAAAGCGGTACGCGAGCTGGGTTTAAAACGTCGTGAGACAGTTTGGTCCCTATCTGCCGTGGGCGCAGGATACTTGAGGGGAGCTGTCCCTAGTACGAGAGGACCGGGATGGACGAACCGACGGTGTTCCAGTTGTGACGCCAGTCGCAGTGCTGGGTAGCCGTGTTCGGAAGGGATAACCGCTGAAAGCATCTAAGCGGGAAGCCCACCCCAAGATAAGGTGTCCCTCCTGGTAGCAATACCAGGATAAGACCCCTCGGAGACTACGAGGTTGATAGGTCAGATGTGTAAATGTCGCAAGGCACTGAGCATACTGATACTAATCGGTCGATCGGCTTGACCATAATTGAATTTATTCTCCAAAGTCCCTTCATCCATATTCTGAATTTGGAACTTCAAACTTCAAACATCAAAATCCAAAATTCGAAGATCGAAGTTCAAAATTCAAAGGGGTTTAATTTTCCCTAATTTAAGGTTTGGATTTTGGATTTTGAAGTTCAGATTTCTTGGTAACCATGGCGAAGGGGAAACACCCGTTCCCATTCCGAACACGGAAGTTAAGCCCTTCAGCGCCGATGGTACTGCATGGGTAACTGTGTGGGAGAGTAGGACGTTGCCGAGATTAAAATTTGTCCTTGCAAAAGCAGGGATCCAAAAGCCCATCAGAAATGATGGGCTTTTTTTATCTTGGATTAAGACGTCATATAGTGTATTTAATCTTGCTCAGTAAGGAAGGAGAAAGGGGTTCCGATGTCGATCATTGAAGATTTTGATCAAGTATTGACTAAGCCCGAACGACAGGTGATGGCACAGTTGACCACCCCAAGCAGGATACAGGCTTTCCTCGATGAGTTCCCTTACAGTGTTGAAAGTAATTATCGCTGTCCACTACGCGTCTTTCGCGAGCGCATTGCCCATTGCTTTGATGGTGTTTTGTTTGCTGCTGCGGCGTTACGCCGTTTGGGGTATCCACCTCTGGTCTTGAATATGCTTCCCAATGATCGGGATGACGATCACATGTTGACACTTTACAGGCGTGATAGATACTGGGGGGGCTGTGGCCAAATCCAATTTCGTCGGATTGCGATTTCGTGAACCCATTTATCGCACCTTGCGTGAATTGGTGATGTCATATTTTGAGCAGTTTTATAATGTGGAGCGCGAGAAAACCTTGCGGAGTTATACTGTGCCCCTGAATTTAAAAGCCTTTGACAGGTTCAACTGGATGATGAGTGATGAACCTCTCGAAAGAATTGGACAGCGGTTGGACGAGATTCGAAAAATCCGTGTCCTGACTCGGCGTATGATCGCTGGTCTCTCACCCATCGATGAACGTTCATACCGGGCGGGTTTGTTTGGTGCGAATAGAACAGGTTTATATTGACCCCCACGCCCCTCCTCTCTCACTCCTTACATTGACGATATTTCTGATTAACGCTATGGGCCATGTTCTTTGGGTTTTTTAAGGAGTCGTACACGGATCACGGACACGTTTTTAAATGTTTGGTCCTTGACACATTCCTTTTTGAGGCATATTCTTTGCGACAAAAATCTTTGAGATAAATTCGGAGGGCATTATGAGAAAAGCTGCCAGTAAGAGAGGGATCAATCGGAAAGAATTGGAGACGATGTTTGAAAGACTTGGTTATGAGGATTTTAAGTGGATCAATCCGAAGAGTATTGTCGTGGGTCAATGGGCGCGGATGAAATGCATGTTTGGCTGTAAAAACTATGGTAAATGCGGCACCTGTCCACCGAATACCCCTTCTGTGCCGGAATGCGAAGCCTTTTTCCGTGGGTATAAGACCGGTGTTATTTTCCATTTCACCAAAAGGGTAACCAAACCTGAAGACCGTTTTGCCTGGACAAGAAAGGTTAATTCGAAGCTACTTAAGCTGGAACGAGAGGTCTTTCTTTCTGGATATTATAAGGCTTTTCTTTTGTTTATGGATTCCTGTAACCTCTGTGAGTCCTGTCCTGGAATAAGACAGTTGTGTAAAAACCCTAAAATGGCACGGCCCACTCCTGAATCTATGGCGATGGATGTTTTTGCTACCGTTCGGAAGATTGGTTACCCCATTGAAGTTCTTTATGATTATAAACGAGAGATGAATCGCTATGCCTTTCTATTTATTGAATAGGACATTAATGCAAATTGACGCTCACTCCTTACGCCTGAGAAGGTGTGAAAAAATTGCTTTTGTCAACCTTTATCCCGAAAGGACGAGTGGATTTCCAAAGCTTTAGAATGCGCTCGTTGAGGTTAAGGGTCACCCGCGACGGCAATAAAGACATGTGGTTAAGCGAGCTTACGGCACAGTGGTTCAATTTCCAAAGGTTGCGCTCCAAAGCTTCTCCAATCCACCCGTCCTTTCCGTTTGAACCATCTGCTCGATTTTTTCACACCTTCTGACGCTTTACGGGGAAGTTTAAATGGGTGAATGGGAAGGCATGGTGGTCTATGAAGATTTAAAAATGAATGCATTGGTGCATTATCAATGGCCTTCTTCTTGTGCGAGTATGGGAGGGTGGAGTGGGGGAGGTTTTTCAGATAGACTTTGGTCGGATCACGCATTAGTTGAAACGAATATTGGAACAATATTTATTGTCAAACAGAAACAGAACGAAGATGGTAAATATACCATCGAATTCGAAGGGTATGGTTTGCCCCAGAGACCCCTAGCGAAAGAAATGGGATTGCCTGAGTAATTTATGGGTAGAATTCGAGTGGCAGTTCTTCCAGAGTTTTAACGCGAGGGCGTAGACTCCAAGTTGGTCAAAACTGGCATACTATCCAAGTTTCGGATTTGTTTCTGCTTCTCGTTATGGGATCAAAAGTGAGTATGAAAATGTTTTGGAAGCAAATAAGATCTCTAAGCATGAGAGTCGCAAACGTGGTGCAGGTGCTCAGGTTTTCATAGAAAAGATCCGATTTTCCGTAGATCCACCTCAGGCCGGCCACTCGGGAGAACTTGGCAGTGAGACCCCTGGGAGTTTTCGATGGGGCAACGGGTTTCCGATGGGCTTGAATCAATCAGTGATCGCACTGGCTCTTTTGTTTGTGAGAGGTGCCGTATTAGGTGACATGAAGAAGTTCTGTGATGGGCTTGTATAAGAGTCTTGTATTCGGAGAAGGTTGAACGGGAGAGTAAGGAGGAAGAATAAGCATAGACATTTTTTTAAGTGTGGGGGTAATGGATGAGAAAGAACCAATATGTAGCGGCAATAGATCAGGGCACAACGAGTACACGGTTCATGGTTTTCGATCGGGTAGGGGAGATCGTGGGAGTTGCCCAGAAGGAGCATAAGCAAATATACCCCTATGCAGGTTGGGTTGAGCATGACCCGACGGAGATCTGGGCATGCACTCAAGAAGTAATTAAAGCTGGGCTAAATGAATCGGGAGTTGGGATTGCAGAGATTGCCGCGATCGGTGTCACCAACCAGCGTGAAACAACGATAGTCTGGGACAAGAGGGACGGAAAACATTACCACAACGCGATCGTTTGGCAGGATACACGTACAGACAAGATCTGTAACGATTTGGCGAAGGAAGGTGGTCAAGATTGGTTCCGGGCGAAAGTTGGGCTTCCAGTGGCAACTTACTTTTCTGGTCCGAAGTTGAAATGGATTCTCGAAAATGTGGATGGCGTGCGAGATGCTGCTGAAAGTGGTTGGGCTATCTTTGGCACTGTTGACACTTGGGTCATCTGGTGGCTTACAGGTGGACCCAAAGGAGGAGTTCATGTCACAGACGTTACCAATGCAAGCCGTACTATGCTTATGAATCTCGATACCCTTGATTGGGATGATGAGATTCTTGACATCATGGACATTCCAAGGCAGATGCTCCCCCAAATTAGACCATCCAGTGATCCTAATTTTTATGGGGCAACCAAAGTCACGGGTGTGCTACCAACCTCCATTCCAGTTTGTGGTGATTTAGGTGACCAGCAAGCGGCTCTAATGGGGCAGACATGTTTCACCGCGGGTGAGGCAAAAAATACATATGGAACAGGTTGCTTTTTACTCCGTAACACGGGTACCAAACGCGTGGATAGTCGAAGTGGCCTAATAACGACAGTCGCATGCAGGATGGGGAAAGAGCCGGCCACGTATGCCTTGGAAGGATCCGTTGCTATTGCCGGAGCCCTTGTGCAGTGGTTGAGAGACAACTTGAATCTAATAGGGGATTCCAGGGATATTGAAACATTGGCAAACACTGTAGATGATAACGGAGGGATTTATTTTGTCCCGGCCTTCTCAGGCCTTTTTGCTCCATATTGGAGGTCAGACGCCCGTGGTATCATCGTTGGGCTGACACGGTACACAAACAAGGGGCACATCGCTCGATCAGTCCTCGAGGCGACGGCTTTCCAGACTCGTGAGGTGGTTGAAGCTATGCAGAAAGATCTTGACACTCCATTGGAGGCTCTCAAAGTTGACGGAGGCATGGTTTACAACGATCTGCTAATGCAGTTCCAAGCCGATATCTTGGGCATATCTATCGTGCGTCCCCAAGTAGTCGAGACCAGCTCGTTAGGAGCAGCGTATGCAGCCGGATATGCTGTTGGTTTCTGGGAGAATATCGATACTCTTCGTCAGAATTGGAAGGTGGATAAAGAATGGAAACCTGGGATGACAGAAGAGAAGCGGGAAGAATTGTACCGGAATTGGAAAAGGGCTGTTGAAAGGACTTTTAATTGGGTTGAGCTATAAGAGTTACTCCCTTCTCTTGTATTGAAGACCGTGATGAATGAGAAACCTGGACACATCTGGACTCATTGAGCATAGGCAAATATGGGTTCGACTTCTGACATCCGCCGATTCTTCTTCGCTGAAATTTCTTTCAGTGCGATAAAGGTACCAAGGGCATTGCCGCCTGCATAGACCAGAATCTTCACAAAAAGTCTTCCCCACCTAAGCTTATTATTCTTGAATTTAGCGTGAATTTGGTGTAGAAGTCTCCATCATGGTTTTTACACTTGGATCAGCAAGGGAGTCATGACGAAGACCCCAAGTGGGAAAAGGGCCGATCAGAAGCAATTGGAGGAAATGTTCAGAAAGCGCGGTTATGAAAATTGTAAATGGATTGACCCAAAGAGGACCGTCGTGGGTCAATGGGCGCGGATGAAATGCATGTTTGGCTGTAAAAACTATGGTAAATGCGGCACCTGTCCACCGAATACCCCTTCTGTTCCGGAATGCGAAGCCTTTTCCGTGGGTATAAGACCGGTGTTATTTTCCATTTCACCAAAAGGGTATCCAAACCTGAAGACCGTTTTGCCTGGACAAGAAAGGTTAATTCGAAGCTACTTAAGCTGGAACGAGAAGTCTTTCTTTCTGGATATTATAAGGCTTTTCTTTTGTTTATGGATTCCTGTAACCTCTGTGAGTCCTGTCCTGGAATAAGACAGTTGTGTAAAAACCCTAAAATGGCACGGCCCACTCCTGAATCTATGGCGATGGATGTTTTTGCTACTGTTCGGAAGATTGGTTACCCCATTGAAGTTCTTTATGATTATAAACGAGAGATGAATCGCTACGCCTTTCTATTTACCTGACAGTTGCAAAACGGACACGGGCAAACCGCCCTTCAAGGCTTCGGAAGGCGGTTGTTTTGAGAATTTAAGGGTATCGGAGGACATCACTCCAAGTGAATTCCAGCAAGGGAAGGGGACGAGAGTGCCGATTCGGCCAAAGGTTCGCCTCGAAGCCTCTCCGAACGGCTTGCCCATGTCCGTATCGTCAAAAGTTTATGCAACGTTAAGGTTTATTGAATAGGACATTAATGCAAATTGACGCTCACTCCTTACGCCTGACGCTTAACGGTGGTCTATGAAGATTTAAAAATGAATGCATTGGTGCATTATCAATGGCCTTCGTCTTGTGCGAGTGCGGGAGGGTGGAGTGGGGGAGGTTTTTCAGATAGACTTTGGCCGGATCACGCATTAGTTGAAACGAATATTGGAACCATATTTATTGTCAAACAGAAACAGAACGAACATGGTCAATACTCTATCGAATTTGAAGGGTATGGCTTACCTCAAGGTCCCTTTGCGAGACAAATGGGCCTCGCGGAGTGATTCATCCGCCTACGCAGGAGACTACGGCCTTGGCCGTGGACGCCGTCGTCCATAGCCATGAACTATGGCGTCGGACGAGGAATGCGTAACTCCGGATAGAATCCCCCTAAGCGATGATTGTGTCATGCTTCGACGGATTTCGCTGATCGGCGGATGACCCACCGAAGCCTTGGCGTAGGTGGGTATGGTTTTTGGGGACCACGGGCTTGCCCGTGGGGCTCCATGGAGCAATCGATATGAAAATCTTAAGGGTGGACATCAAAAATGAAAAGATTACATTTGAAAATTTAAAGGAGGAGTGGAAGTCCATCGGAGGCAGTGCCTTCATTGCAAAGATAATGAACAAAGAGGTTCCTCCGTCTACCGATCCACTCGGTCCTGAGAATCTCTTTATTGTTGCCGTTGGTCCTCTTGCGGGCACTGGAGCACCACAACTCGGCCGCATATCGGTTGGCGCAAAGAGCCCTCTTACGCTGGGAATCAAAGAGGCAAATTCGGGAGGCCCGGCTGGACAAATCCTCGACAGGCTTGGGATTCGCGCTATTGTTGTTCAAGGAGCACCTTGTGATCATCGGCTATATTGTTTATTTATCTCCAAGGATAAGACCACATTAATTCGAACAGATGAATACGGGGGCTTGAAAAATTATGAATTGGTGAGCAAGCTTTGGAAACAATATGGTGAAAAAATATCTGTTATATCCACTGGAATTGCCGGGGAACGGAGATACAGAGGGGCGTCAGTTTCCTTTACGGATATCTTTGGCGATCCATCTCGGAACGCTGCAAGGGGTGGACTCGGTGCCGTGATGGGATCGAAGGGACTCAAGGCGATGATTATTGATCCTTCTCAAGTTGGGCAGGTGGATCTTGTTCATCCGGAGGAATTTCGCAGGATCGTAGAGTCATGGGTGGATACCCTCAGACATGATATCAGCTGCAGTCTTTATTCTCGTTTCGGCACTCCATTTGCCATTTCCAATTCCGCCAGCCAGGGAACCCTGCCGTCGAATAATTATCGTTCGGGCAGACCCGCGAACTTCATCGCCGTAAGCGGTAATAGCATACAGAAGATTCTCTTTGAACGCGGCGGCAAGATGCATGGCTGCATGCCCGGCTGCGTTGTCAGGTGTTCGATCATCTATCCTGATAAAGATGGGAAACGGCTCTGCTCTGCCTATGAATATGAGACGATCGCCATGCTTGGAACCAATCTGGGAATTACCGATAATGATGCCATTGCAAGGCTCAAATTCATGTGTGACGATCTCGGTGTCGATGCCATAGAGACAGGAAGCAGTCTTGGTCTCGCTGCCGATGCCGGAAAAATGTCGTTTGGGGATTGGGAATCTGCTGCACGACTTTTAGAGGAAATCGAAAAAGAAACGCCTCTTGGTTTTGCCTTGGGTAACGGTGTGGTAGCTACCGCTCAGTATTTAAATGTGAGCCGCATCCCAGCTTATAAAGGGCAGGCCATACCGGCTCATGATCCCAGGTCGGTAAAGGGAACCGGCGTTACCTATTTCACGAGTCCCATGGGTGCGGATCATACAGCAGGTCTGACATACCGGATACCAAGGAACAGGGATAAGCAGGCTGAGAATTCGCTTAAATCGCAGATTCAAGCTGCTACCTGCGATGCCTTTGGCTACTGTTTGAATTCTGTTCCCGGCGGCCGCGCATCCATTTATCAATTTTTTGCGGTTCTCATGAATGCCAGATATGGGCTCAGGTTGATTCCTAAGGATATCGTTGAGATTGGCAAGCAGACCCTTCGAGACCAACTCGCTTTCAACGAAAAGGCAGAGTTCAATAAAGTGGATTCAAAAACCGCGACCTTTTTCCGAGAAGAGAGGATTACTCCAACAGATCAGGTTTTTGATGTGGATGATGCCGAGATAAAAAAGGTATGGAAGGGACTGGATTCGTATCAGGAAAAGGAAAAGCTCTGGGAGATCCGCATACCGCCGCTGCCAGATATGATGTTTGGCGCTGGTGTTGTAAGTAATATAGGCGAACGGATACGGCAACTGAAAGTAAAGAAAGTATTCCTGACGACCGATCTTGTGATGTTCTCAATGGGAAGGGCTGATGAGGTTCGTAAGATTCTGGAGTCCAGTGGAATATCGACTGTTATCTTCTCAGAGGTAGAGCCTGATCCCCCCATTGAACTCATCGAGAGGGCTGGTAAGCTCTATATAGATAATGGTTGTGATGGAATCGTGGGCCTCGGTGGCGGAAGCTCGATGGATACTGCAAAAGCCGTCGGGCTTAGAGTGACACACGCCGGTGAGATGAGGGAATATGAGAGCATTGTGGGTGGAACCGCAAAGATTAAACCTCTTCTCCCGCCGATCATCTGCATACCGACCACCTCAGGGACAGGGAGTGAGGTTAATCCTTATGCTGTGATAACCGATAAGGAGAGAGACCTGAAATTTATGTTAATGAGTAATCATCTCATTCCGAGATTGGCTGTTATTGATCCCGTCTACTGTAAGACGATGCCGCCTGGCCTCACAGTCGAATCCGGAATCGATGCCATGGCTCACTGCATTGAGGGGTACGTTTCGTTGGCCATCCCTTATCACCCCTATTTTGAGGCAATGGCAGTCTACGGGGTAAAGTTGATCGGACGAAGCCTCGTTCGGGCCTATAAGAACGGGAATGATATCGCCGCACGTACCGATATGTGTATGGCTGCAATCTGCGGCGGCATTGCCTTCCTAAAGGGATTAGGTCTTGGACATGCCATTACACATGTTCTTGGCGCTCATTACCATATTCCGCATGGCCGGGCAGCCATCTATGGACTTCTCTGCTTTGTTAAGGCCAATAACGAGACTTGTAAAGAGCAATTTATCGATATGGCGCAATTACTCAATCGCTCCAATGACCTGGAGGGGAGCCTGTTTGAGTTTTATAGAAAGCTTGATATTCCCATTAGCCTAAAAGCTCTCGGCATTCCAAAAAATGACTTGAAAAAAGTTGCCTTTTATGCCTCCAGGGATGCAGTGAATATGGCCACCGATCCCACATCTATAAGCGAGCAGAAGATCTTGGAGCTTCTTCTGGAGATTTATGAGTAGCTCGGTGGTAAAGGAGTACGGATGAATAGGGTGTATCGGTTCCTGTGACCTTCGAATTAAAGAAGTCATCCCGTTAAGCCCCAGACCTTGGCCTCCTGGAAAGTGACTATGAATCGGAAAGAGGATCCGCGGTGGGCCTATGTCTTTGTCAATTTGTCTTGCCTGATGTGGGCCAGTAATTTTGTACTGGGAAGGACCCTGCGGGAGGAGATCGGACCTCTGATGCTGGCGGCCTCCCGTTTTGTGGTGGCCTCCCTATTCTATGCGGTGATCCTGGGCCGGTCTGCCGTCAAGGAACGACTGCTCCCCCGGCACTGGGCTTTGCTAACAGCCATGGCACTGACAGGGGTACTGGGATTTCCCGTCCTTCTGTATCGGGGTCTTCAACTCACGACGGCAACAGATGCCGTGCTGATCAACGCCACGGGTCCGCTCATGACGGCGGTCCTGGCTGCGATCCTGCTAAAGGAGCGATTATTCCCTCGTCATGTTCTTGGTGGGGTCATATCGTTTTTCGGCGTGACGGTGATCGTCACTGGGGGTTCATTCGAGAGGCTCCAGCAGTGGCATGTTAATGTCGGTGGTTTATACATCCTTCTTGCTGTTATGCTCTGGGGGCTTTACTCGGTGATCAGTCGTTGGGCGACGCGATCGCGGTCTGTTTTTTCGGTAACCGCCATCTCCACGTGGATAGCCCTCCCGCTTTTCCTCGGGGCAGCAGCCGCGGGGTGGCAGCCTGGACCAACCAACTGGAGCTGGCACCTCCTGCTGGCAGTCGTCTACATCGGTATTTTCCCTTCGGGGGCTGCCTTCCTGTCATGGAACGAAGGGGTGCGCCGGGTCGGGCCGAACCGGGCGATGGTATTCTATAATATGCTTCCCGTTTACGGATCGATACTGGGGGTGATTCTGCTCGGAGAGTCCCTCGGGGCGCAGCATTTTATCGGCGGTGGCCTGATCCTGGCGGGTAGCCTTATTGCCATCTGGCCTGAATTGAGAACCGCAGCAGGAAAGAGGTGAAGCAAGGAGGA
>Ga0315274_10003800_pt1 | contig 22386 bp, 18 predicted proteins | sample YL17G02_20_MG_FD_203700 | JGI IMG/M metagenome (GOLD analysis project Ga0315274, IMG submission 203700) | Sediment microbial communities from Yellowstone Lake, YNP, Wyoming, USA - YL17G02_20 | ecosystem: Environmental > Aquatic > Freshwater > Lake > Sediment | place: USA: Wyoming | collected...
TGGAAACAAATCCACCGGGTTTGACCGAAGCTTTCATTTTTCTAAGTATTTCCAGCGGTCTTTGAAACAAATAGAGAAAGCCCACGCCGACGGCACAATGGTATTGTTGATGTGGTGCATAAGAGCCGATAGAAGCATGGATTAAATTCACATTGGAGAGGCGCGCGTTTTTTATTCTTTTCTCCGCCCTTCGTAACATGGAAATGGATTCATCGAGTCCGGTTGCATACCGGCAGTGAGGAGCGACCAATTCAAGAAAGTTTCCCGGGCCGCAACCAAACTCGATCAATGATTCATTATTTTTTAGATGCAAAAATTCGACGAAATCACGTCGGATCGTTTGTTGATGATCGACTGAAATTCTCCACTCATAATAACCCGTCAAATAGTTGTGAATGAATTTCGTGAAAATGTATTTTTTTTTATATATCATAAAACCTATTTTCCGATGATGAACAATTGCCGTTGATAATCACCTTGAACGTTTGGGTAATGAAAACTTTTTTTCAACCGTTTCTCTGAAAACCGGTCCGGAGTTGTACGAGCAAAAAGGGTAAATCCTGCCGTCGGGCGCCGAGTAATGAATGACGCATCTCCGAACGCGTTCCAAATCATAATTGTAGGCATCCATGAAGTGCATCCCTGCGACAAAGAGATTGGGATAAAGATGCTTTTGGGAATCGGGTCCGCGGCTGACCTGCGTGCTCGCATAGCCGTCAAGCGCTTGCAGAAATTTTCTAAAGGTCAAGCCCGCCGGAGCCTTTTCCGGGTGAAAATATTTCCTCGTTTTATTCCAGAGTTTGACTTTCGAGATAAATTGAAATTGCATCGGATTTGCATGTCGGGACAAACGGCTGACTTCGAAGAGCAGTGCCTTTAAATCGACAAACCGTGTCACGGGGACGGGAACGCTTGTCTTTTTATCCACAAAGAAAAAAGTGCAGAGGGCACAATGGGGATGGCAGGACACCGTTGTAATTTCCTTGCCGGAGACGGCGCCTCCGAAGTGTGAAAACGGAATTAACGCGGAAAGGGGGAACCAGTCATTTTTCGCGTTGGCAAATCCGGTCTGTTCCTCTACCCATATGGCGAGGTCGGACAGCGTCACCCGCCCTACCGCCACGTCCTCTTTGGAGATTCTCCCCGTAAAGGCCACGGGCTGAAAGCTGATCCCGAAAACGACATCCAGGTTGTTTAAGGCAAATTTTACGATATCGCCCGTTTGATGATCGTTTATCCCCTTCACGACAGTCGGGACCAAAATGATTCGCATATTCGTTTTCCGAACATTCTCGACAGCCTGAATTTTTTGATCCAGCAGCGCCCTTCCTCTAAGTTTCAAATAAATGTCATCGGTTACCGCATCAAACTGAAGATACACCGTGTGCAGACCCGATTGGGCGCATTTTTCCGCGAATCGAATATCGCTTAATTTTAAACCATTCGACGCAATTTGAATATGGTCAAATTTTAATTTTTTGGCAGCTTGTAATATTTCAAGAAATTGAGGATGAAGCGTCGGCTCGCCGCCTGAAAACTGTACATAGATTGCGGGAACCGGGCGTTCATTGCGATACGTTTTAAGCATCTGAATAACCTGTTCATAGGAGGGTTCGTAAAGATAGCCCTCTGTATCGGCATTGGCAAAACAAATGGAACACTTTAAATTGCAGCGGTTGGTCAAGTTGATATTTGCCACGCACGTATGGCTTGTATGCCGATTGCATATTCCACACTGGCCGGGACATTGAATGGCATTGTTGACCATTGGATTCGAGATTCCCTTCCCGTCTTCAAAGAACCATTCACCGGCTCTTCGATAAATGTCCGCGTCGGAGAAAATGACATCGGTAAAATGACCGTGTTTGGGGCAGGATTTCTCCATTAACACTTTGCCGCCTTTTTCAAATTCCCTTGCCGGAATGGCCGCCCGGCACTCCGGGCAAATGGACTCGACAATTCGAGGCAGGCCCAATGTCAAAGGTTCAATGGTTGCGCCCGTGCGGGTTGTTCTGGACGGTTCGGGCATTTGGGGCGGTTGACTCAATTTCCCTGTCCTTGTACGACGTACTGCACGAACATGGAACACTGACTGCATTGAATGTAGCTGTTTCGGTAATTCGTAAAAAAATCTGTTTTTAGGATTTCCAACAACCTATTTTTATGAGGGTTTAAATAAATATTGCACTCCTCGGGCGAATAGCGTGCCTTCACACAAGGCATCACTTTTCCGGTTGTACCGTCGATGTAAATCATTGAACCTCGTTTTGCACGACAGCCGTGATCGTTCTCAAATATCTCCGGATCGATAATAGGCATGGGTATGTGATTTCTGATGGTGTTGTAAAGCATATTGTATTCCAGGTATTCATCGTGATTCAACATCATTTTCCCATTTGGACTTTCCCGGACCGGCAAAAACATCAAATACATTCCGGCTTTGCATCCCATTTCCATCATTTTATTCAAAAATTCGATGGACAGTATATGGCGATAATTTTCCCGATGCACCATGGCTGAGAAACCGTAAAAAAGCCCGCGGCTTCCCATTCTCTCAAGGGTCTTCATGATCTTGTCATAAGTCCCCTTTCCCCGCCTGGAATCATTCATCTTTTTTAGCCCATCAATGCTGACGAATGTAAACAGATTGTCCAAATTCCCCAACTCTGCGATGTCGCTGTCTGCAAGGGTGGTGCCGTTGGTGATGAGAATAAAATTCAGATCCCAATGGGTTTTCATCAACCTGAATATTCTTTTCCTGCACGAAGGATCGTAAAGCGGTTCTCCTTTCCCGATGATGACGACGTGGAAAATATTGAGCCGTTTTGCCTGATGGATGATATAATCGAGTTGTTCGTACGTTGCTTCGCCGTCGTTTCTTTCGGCATTACTTTCACATTCGACGCAGTCTAAATTGCATTTGCTGGAAGTGGCCAGCATGAGCGCGCTCAAATTTGGCACGACGTCTTTTTTACCCATCAGCCTTGTACGGATGATTTTTCGATTGACGCCATTGAGGATGATGTTGTAAAAAATTCTTTTAAGAAATCTCGCCTTGCGCTCCGAATCAAGTGCCTTGAAAATCTCCGACAGCCAATTGAGCCGTTTGCTGCTGGAGGACCGCTCATACATTTCATTCAAAGCATTCACCTTTGTATTTTCAGAATAATTGCGAAAATCCTTCAGCCACCGAAAACCGCTATCTAAATCAATAGGTTCATATTTAAGGATTGCTTCACGACAGACGTCTGCAATGATTCTTTCGCACGGCTTGCTTTTGATGAATGCGACAAGCAGTTTATGGATGTTTTTATGCGCCGCCAAAAAGCGAAGCCAATTGTCCGATCCGTTGGATGCTCTCCGAATTTTGCCTTCGACGCAAGACAGTACAATCTTTCCTGCTGATGTCTTCATCACCTATTCTCAAAAATGATTCTTCCGAATTGCGCTATTTTTTCAAAACTTCCCCGAATTGAAAGCGCATGGTCGGCCTCACCTCTGAAAGAATACCAACATCCTTTGCACTGTCTGACGGTCGATAGGGCCTTTGGGGAGCGAATGACTGAAACAGGATCCCTTAAGATATGTCCAACTTGGGGTAAATCGACGCACGGATGCAAAAAACCCAGGGGATCAACGCTAAAATATTTTCGTCCGGCGGAACAGGGTTTATGATTGCCGTGAAAATTTTTCATGCCTGAAATATAACTCTTCGAAGAGATTACGTTCCAATTTTCCATTTTCAATCTTAAGAGCGTGGAAGAGACCTTTTGGATATCCTTGATCCTAAACATTTCATTTTCCGACTTTTGGGGATGGTACAATTGGTAGGTAATAAAAACACCGTTCTTTTTAGCCAATTCGGCCAACCTTTCGGCCGAATCCAAATTGATATCGGAGACGACGCACATAATTCCCGCCGTTCGATGTCCGCCGATAAAATCGGTTCCCAGGCATTCGAGGCCGCTGAGGACTTCATCGAACAGCCCTTTCATCTTCCTTTGTTTGTCGTGCGCTTCCCTTTCGATAAAATCCAAAGAGATAAATAGATTGTCCAATCCCGCTTTTCTGAATTCCCTTATTCTTTTTCGGTCCAGCCGGCTTCCGTTTGTAACCAGAGAAGTCCAAATTCTTTTTTTCGCGGCGTGAGAAAGAATATCCTCAAGATCATCCCTCAAGGTTGGTTCACCCCCCGAAAAGTGGACAAGGCGGCAGCCATATCGATAAATCGCATTCAATCCTTGCTTGACTTCGGACAATTGGAGTTCTTCGTTCGGATCCGTTGGATTTTTCCAGTACGAACAGAAACCGCATTGGGCGTTGCATCGATACGTCAATTCCCAGGTGCAATTGGTTGTTCTGTCTTTGGAAATGACGGAATGAAAGCTCGACACGATAAAAAGTGGAAAATCGGGAAATGTTTTCATGGGCTATTTCCCGCCATAAACTGCCGTTTCAGGATGAAAAGCGATCCAGGCAAACCAGAAGGCCTTGAAGGATCTCACGGGTTTTAAAAACTTCCCTTTGCAGGCTCCCTCATACGCCATTCCTTCAAAATTCCATGAGGAATGATAAATGGAATCCTTGATCTTTACACAATTCGAATCCGCCTCCGCCCTAAAATCCAGCACGTCTTCATTGAATGTTCGTGAAAAAGCGACGATCGTTTGGCTTGTGGTATCATAGAGGACTGTAATGGGAGCCTGTGCCACCAGGTCGTTGATGACGCCTTTCGCCTGCAGATTTGAAAAGGGATAGACTTTGGAACTGTCTCCGACCTCGACTACCAAAATAAGTTCCTTTGGATGATATCGATTATATCGATGCGAAACCTTAAACATGAAATGCGAAGTTTTTTTATACCTAAAATATTTCTCTTGAAATGGAAACCGGCTGTAGTCATAATCAAAACCGGTATCGCGGGACAATACGACAGTATTGGGATGAAGTTGCTTCCAGACTGCCCATGTCGTATGCAACGCAAACAACAAATCAAGCCTTTTGCCTTTCTTCTTTCCTTTGATTGCACCTGCGGTGATCTGTATCCATTTGCTCTGGGTCAGATCGTCCAGCATGATCATATTGCTTTCTTTCAAACCGCCTTCCACGATGAAGTTCATGGCCCTTTCGCCGTCGACTGCCGGATCGAAAACCATCGCCGTGTGCGTCAATGGACAAAAGGTGACAAGTACGCGTTTTCCCCCGATTTCATCATTGAAAATATGGTGATGGAACGACATCGTAAGCGGGTATGCTTTTGCCACTCCATTCATGCAAATCCCAATGACTTCCTCTTCATCCCTCAGGTAATCCGCTTCATTTGACGAAATGAATTTGGGATCCTGCAAGGCGATAAATCTCGATCTGTAAATTTTCCCTCCAAAGACATTCATGACTCCCCTGAACAGCCCGATTTTTACGGAGGTGCAGTTTGCGAATGAAAGTAAAAACAGCAAAAGGACGCCGACTTTTCTTTTGTTCATTTTATGAACCCGATATTCAACGTCACATAGTGAAAGATGTCGTCGTGTTTATGGGGCTTCAAGGGATTGTGCCAATATATTTTTTTTATGGTAAAATTATATTTCATGCCAAGCGTCAGGGCAAGATCGTCCAAAATTGAAACCTTGTGCCCCGCAAAAAAGTGCACCTGGAGCCGGAGACCGGTATCCAAGGTATATCCTGAAGACGAATCCGTCTTGCGATTCGATAGCAGCCAATAAGAGAAGGGGGCAACGCCAAAACCGAGAAACCAATTGGGGAACTCATATCGTCTTCCATAGGACAGCCCTAAAGCAGTGGGATCGATATTGCCAGGGAAGATCTTCGTAACTGCGAAAGTCAGTTCATGAACTTGAATGAGGCCTTCGGAAAAAAAATCGAGATTTTTCCTTCCAAAAAGCCATCTGATTTCTCCCGTCATGCCGTAAAGTTTCAAGTTCACATCGGGATTGACAAAAGCGCGACTGAATCCGATATCCATACCATAAGTGGATGCTGCCTTGTCGGTGCGGTTTTGTGCAAAACCGTCGGAAACAATGCCAAAAAAAACAATCGCTGCGGCAACAGTTCCTTTTCTCATATTTCCGCCTATCAACGCAATTCTGAACAATAATGTTATTTGATAATGTCTGCATTTATAATCGAGCGCAGTTATGTTATTACTCAGAGCGCAGAACAAGTTGACAATACTATATCGAAATAGGCTCAAAATTACCAATTTTGGTCAACTTATAAAGCGCTCTGGGTAATAAAACCTGGACGGTCTCATTCTTTGTCTTTCTTGCCTTCTTTATCTTTCTTATTTTTTTCCAGCTCCTGCTCCTGTTGAATCCCATCCATCGACTTTTGCTCGTCGACATCCTTGCCGGCATTGTATCCCGCCTTCCCTCCCAGTACAATAGCTCCAATTTCTAGAACGAAAAATAAAACTGTCGCCAAGCCAGTACTACCTAACGCCTCGCCAACTTTCATTGAAAGAGCGCAGCTCGGTATGAATGCGAGAGCTCCGAAAGCAACCGCCCCTACAAAAGCCCCGGCCGTGGAACCGCCGCTTGTCGAGGTGCCTTTAATTTCTTCGTCTGGAATCAACCTTCCCTGCGGATCACGAACCCCTTTGATCAAGACGAAATCGATATCCGAAAGATGGAGAACCAACGCATTGGAATTCTCTTTTCCAACAAGATAGTTCTCCGTGAATTTAAATTCAGTGACTTCATGTCTTCGACCGTCTTTTGTCTCAACATTAATTCTGGTAAGTCCCTCTAATTCACCGTATTCCGTGTCTCTGACTCGAACATAGATGGAGGCCGGAACACCGGCCGGGTAAGGGGACGTGTCAAACTTTTCATCAGGATCGATCTGCTGGCGGACACGCACAACTTCTTCGGCTGTACAAGGCAGCCAGCCGATTGAAACGGACGGATCGTCTTCCTTCTTTGAAATAATTTTAAAAAGGTAAGAACCATCCGGTTTTTGCAAAAGAACGGCCGATTGAAAATCTTTGAAGCCTTGGAACATCTGATAATTGTTGCGTTCCTCCAAATCAATGGTCGGACCAAGTTTTTCGCTTAGGATGACGACGGTTCCCGTCGTGTCCTGCGAGATTCCCCGGGCACTCGCAAGAAACAATAGCAGGAGAACAATATATTTTTTCATTTCAAGATCTCCTCTCTTAAGTTATGTGTCTAACGATTTTTATCTTTAATACATGAATATATCCATTGGGAAAAGTGCCTTTCCATTCGCAAATTATTGGTATCCGCCAATACTTCAATCTCTAACGAAAGGAGCTCGTTATGAACATGAAGACTCTGCAAATGAAAAGGCACCTGATTGACGGTAAAATAATCATTGGAATCGATCCGTCAAAGAAAAAACATCAGGCCGTTGTAATCGATCCCAAGGGCATACCCTTGGGAAACTCATTCTCCTTCCAAAGTACCTACGAAGGATTCAATCAGGAGCTCTGGAGAAAGCTGGAATTCCTCGTCAAAAAGCCGACCCCTGAAAAAATTGTATAATTGAAGTATCCATTAATTTCTGGCAGAAACTCAGCTATTTTCTTAAACATAAAGGGTTTACGGTCCTTCTAATCAGTCCAATGACCACCAAATACGAAAGAAAACGCATCAGCCGTAATTTCTCAAGAACCGACCCAAGAGACGCCCTGCTCGTAGCCAACGCAGCAAGGGATGGATATTACCATTTCTACAGGGAATTCAGCCCCGAATCTCAAGCCTTGCACCGTCTCGCCATCACCTACGACAAGCTCAAAAAACAGCTGGTCACAGCCAAACAACGGCTCCTGTCACAAACCGAGCTCATCTTCCCGGAATTACTGAACCTCATGGATCTTGATACTGACTCGGCCAGGTATCTTCTCTCCATGGCCATGACTCCTAAGGACTTTAAAGAACGTATCGGACTCAACGAGGCTTCCCGGATGGCCACCCTCTCAAGACAGCATTACGGCCATCAGACCGTCCTGGATCTCAAGAAATCCGCCGATAAAAGCATTGGGCTTCCACTGGAAGGTCCGGCTCATACCGCCGAACGTTTGACCATGAACGTCTGGCTGCAACAGTTATTCGTGCTGAGGCTCCAGCAGAATCAGGTTCTCGAGGAAATGATTCGCCTGGCCAAACAGACGCCCTGGTATGAGATTCTGACGTCCATCATGGGCATCTCGGATATCTCAGCCTCGCGGTTCATCGCTGAAAACCGAAATCTCTCGGAACTGCCCCATTTCAAGAAGATACAGGCCTTCGCAGGCATGAGCCTGAAATCGGAAATCCCAGGCTGCGTGCTATATTGTACAAGATGACCGAGGAAACCAAGAACTACGTCCCTGAGGTGCGTATCCGCTTCCTGAAACGACAGATGCAACACAGATGGTACACGGAAAACGTGGTCGCTTGTTCATCAAACCTGCTGAAGCTGATCACTGCGTTGATCAAGGAAAACCGGACGTATCAGGAAGATCCGAATAAAATCAAAGAGCTTAAAAAGATCGAAAAGAAATATCAGCAATATCTTGCTGAGAAACAAGCTGCCTGATTGTATCCGATTCGTTCTTTGATATGTTTTTTTGATCTGAAGATTACAAGGCTTTCCGAATCTATTCGGGCCGGAATGGCTTCAGGATGACCGTTCGTTCATGCCGCTGGGAGGTTCCGTTTTTCTGGAACGCTTCGTCTAACAGATGAGACGGTGTCCTGGTTTCCTCCATATTCTGGATATAAAAATTGGTTCGATGCCGCAAAGACGGCTTCGCGAAAGTAAGGTTCAGTCGGAGGATAAAAACACCAGGATCTGGCATCCTATTCATGGGTCTCGGAACAGCAGCAGGATTCGTGCGCCTTGGATCTGGGAACAGGCACGTTTGATTTTCTTGAGAATACGAGATTGAGAAAGAACAATATCAATTTCTATTCTTTATTTTTTCTCTTGACTTTTTGGAAGTAGGCTAGCATAAGCGGCGCGACCCTTATAGCATGATTATACTACTTATTGATTAGCGCACTATCGGTTATGAAAATCGCAAGATAGGGTCGCGTCCGCCTTGATTCGGGTGTTAGGCATAATTTATCTATTTTAATTTAATATATTTCTCAACAGTATAATTATTCTTATTGATTTGCCAATTATCGTCAACAGGATAGGTCTGAATAAGGGAATCACCCTTGACTTCCAATAGCATTTTTGGCTTGGTACCTACCCAATCGTTTGCTACATGGTATAAAACTGTTTCTTGATAATGATTCTTATCCAATGTGAAAGTTCCACCACCATAATTGTCCACAAATGTTGTATCCATTTTATATCGACCAACAAAAATGAAATAATTTTTTGCCCATATTTTTATATCACTACCGGTGTAATTTCCAGGAAATTTATCTAAAATTTTACCTTCTGCTATATATTGAGAATAAACAAGATTCCACGCACCTTCAATCGGTTTGCTTTGAGGCTGAATACAACTCAGAAAGATAATTGAAATCATCACGGTAATAATAGTTATTAATATAAAAGACGGAACTACTACCGTGCGCATGATGCTGAAAAATTTGTTCATGACGATTCCTCCTCAGCTGTTTTGGCTAATTGATTCGGACTTTTATCCGCTCACCTTGCTTTATATGGCTGCAATCACCTCCTTTACATAATTTAATTGTTTGATATGAAATGCCTAACGGGCACATGAGCGTGCGGACGACGTTATTTCACGGCCTGCACGGCCTCCAAAAAGTCATTACCGGGTAGGGTTCCGTCCGCTCAAGGCGCGGGTTCGGCGGCCAGCCTTCGCAAACAACGACTTGCACGTCACTTTCTGTCAAGCATGAGGAAACGCACGGCGTTGTTATAGAAGATGTCCCGCTTCTCCTCTTCTGTCAGGAAAGCGGCTGATTCGATCCCTTCCACCGCCATTCCGATGGTCTCAGGCCACACCATCTGGTCTGAACCAAAGAGCAGGCGCTTGCCGAAGCCGGCGCGGACGAGCTCCCGCAGGTAGCCGTGGAATTCCTCCCGAGGCAGGATCCAATTGATCGTAGCAAGATCGACATAGACCTGCGGGTACACCGACAGGATTGCCTTCGTTTCCTGAAGGTACGGGGCTCCACCATGCATCAGGTAGATGCGCAACCGTGGGTGGCGAATGAGCACTTCCTCAACGAGGATCGGGTTTCCAAGCGTCACACGGAAGTTCGGGCAGCACGGGTCGTACGGCGTTCCCGGGGGGCCAATCCCCGTGTGGATCCCAACTGGCATGTCTATCTCCTCAGCGAGAGCGTAGTAGGGCTCAATGCGAGGGTCGTTCGGTGCCATGCCTCTGTGTTGCAGGATCAACTCGCCCAGAACGTCCACGCGACCCGCTTGTATTTCGGCGCGAAGTCTCCCGATGTCAGGCAGGGGGCTCGCCTCATCCACGAACGCGCCTACCATGATCCTGTCCGGAGCGGCCTTACGCCACTCGCCGACCGTTTCGGGTGGCCCGCTGGCCACGGCTTTCACGATGTTGTAGCGCTCGAGCTCCGTCAAGGACATATCGCGAAGTTCGGCGCTCGTTCTCGCGGCGGACCGTCGCCCGGTGACGGGATTCACTGCGGGTGGCTCTCCGTCATCCAGCCGGTAGGCATGAAGGTGCATGTCGATGATGGGTGGTCTGAGGCTGTCGATACCCGTCTGGGCCGCTGCGTGATCCAAGTAAAGCCCAACCGCTACAAGAAGGAATACCAGTGTTGTCAACTTTTGCACGAGATCCTCCTTTGAGCCCGCGTATCATCCGCCGAACGGCGGTTTCTGCGGCGGTGCCAACTGATACCATGCTCAATGCCGTGTTCTAAACGAAAAAGATCATTGATTTCAAGCCGCACTCATCATTATTTTATTGATACATTGAACATTCAAAAGTCGAACTCAAATATGAAAATGAAACATTAGGGCAACGTCCGCAGCAAACCATGGTTAGTGCCCAATTTTGCCATTCATTGTAAAGTGGTGATGAAATCGCTCTTCCCTTCTACCTTGCGCCGGGTAGGGGTCAGTGGATGATGAGTCGGCGCTACCTACATCCTTTGTTTTCCCCTATCAGTTTTCTTTTCTGTTTTTCTTTTCAAAATTACTATCAATTGAATTCTTAAACAAATTTTAATAATGCACTAACCAATTATTATATACACGGCCCTTTTGTGGGGCGTTGGTCTATACAGAAACAAAGTTTCTACTATAAGAAAGAAAAGGCGTGTTTCTAATAGTAGAAACAAAATGTTTCTGATAGTAGAAAGTTTAACATAAACAAATTCATTGTCAAACAGATATTTCATTTTTATCGATCAATTCTTAATCATCTTCACAAAGATCAAGCGCATGACGGTGGCAGGGTTAACAGGATGCTTAAAAAGTCAGATAATGCTTTAAATATGCTCTCCGAGCGGAGTCGAGGTAAACTGTTAATACGAAACTTAGCACCCTTCGACGGAGTTTACCCTGAGCTTTCGAAGGGCTCATGGTGCGGGTTGATCTGACTTTCTCAACACCCTGTTAAATACGTCATGGTAGCGGACGAGACGGATACTCCGTAGCTATCCGCGTTGGTCGCTTTTTTAAAACAAAGTTGCAGCCCTGTGGAGAAAAAATCTAAAATAAAATTCCGTAAGGAAAGGAATATAATCAGTTTATACCAACTTGTCAATCTGTTTCACGAATAACTTATTCAACGAAGGAGTCAAGGTGCAAGCCTTTTGTTCTTTTCCTCCGGTCTATCCCCGAAAGCGGGGGAGGGGTTCCGTTCAACCGTCATTGAAACACACCCACCGCCTGTTCCAGTTCGTGGAAATCGATGAGGGTGTTTCTGCAGGGACCCTCGGGCCGAAGGTTGGGGATACCGATCATTTGAATTCCGGGACAAAAATCACGGATGCCCGCCAACAGGTCGCGTTCGCACGCCACTCCGATCACGGCGTCGGGCGCCTTTTCCTCGATGATCCGCCTGGCCATCTCGCCGCCGCTGACAATGTACATGGGAATATGACGCGTCATTGAAAACCGGCGCACCTGATCGAGCAGGGGTTTGTGAAGGCATCGGGGGAGGAGGATCAGCATTTTTCCCGCAGCGGGCTTGGCCGCGAGAAGACGGATCCAGCTGTTGTGCACCTGGATGTAAGAGTGGGTGATCTGGTCGCGCGATTTGCCGGCGAGGCGTCCGAGACGGTATACTGTGGGCCCTAGAAAGCGATTGGGAAGCGATCGGGGGAGACGCCGGGCCAGTCCTTTTTTTCCGGTCCACAAGGAAAATAACAGGACGAGATACAGAATGAAGGTGGCTCCCCAAACGCCCGACAGCAGGACGGTTACGATGCCGGGAAGACTCCGGTGAAGCTCCCGAAGGCGCGGCTCGATGAGGAAATCAGCGCCATAAAGAAGGACTCCCCAGAGTACGAGGAGTCCGAAAGTCAAACTGAGAAACAGGCGCTTTCGCGAACGGGAATCGTTTTCATCCGCATCGAACCGCCCGTTCCAATGGACCCAGGCGTCGCCGAGTTGCCTGTCCTCAGCCGTCTTTGAGGAGGCCATGGTTCAGCCGCGGATCAACCGCAGTGGGAATATCCGCAATTCACGCATATGCTGCATCCGCCCTCCGAGCGAAGCGATTGGCTGCATTCGGGACATTCCGGTCCGGAAACCGCGAGTTGGATGGGCAGGGGATCCTCCGTCTGCGGCTCGGCTTTGAGGACTTTTTCTTCCCGCTTCTTTCCGAACTCATGTCGCAGGATTTGCCCGATGCCGTCCGGGACGGACTTCACGAGAATGCCCTCGTTCCAGACCGGCCTTGAACCGGTGATGCCGGTCAGGGTTTCCGCGAGTTCCTCCACCGAGACGCCTTTTTGCAGCGAGATGGAAATGAGCCGTCCGATGGCTTCGGCCAGCGCCGCCGTGTCGCCGCCGCTCTTGCCGATATTGGCAAACACCTCGACCGGCGCGTTCGATTTGTCGGTGTTGATGGTCACGTACAGGGAACCCTGGCCGGTGTTGAGCTTGGTGGTGGCGCCGCGCAGCACCCGCGGACGGACCTTGAGTTCAGTCACTGCGGATTCTTCGGGTTTCGGTTTCTTCGTCCCCTTGTTCAGCACCTGCTTGTCGCGGCTACCGTCGCGGTAGATCGTCACGCCCTTGCATCCCAAATCATGGGCGATCCGGTACACCTTGGCCACGTCATCGACTGTCGCGTGGTGCGGGAAGTTGACGGTTTTGGAAACGGCGTTGTCCGTGCAGCTCTGGAACGCGGCCTGCATGCGGATGTGCCATTCCGGGGAGATTTCATGCGAAGTGACGAACACCCTCTTGATTTTTTCCGGAACGCCCTCGATGTCTTCAAGAGAACCTTGATCGGCCACTTTTTTGGCCAGCGCGTCGGTATAGAGGTTGTCTTTCTTCATGCGCTCGATGAACGCCGGATAAATCTCGGGCAGCTTGTTGTCGTCGAGCACGTGGCGCGTGAAGGACAGGGCGAAAAGGGGTTCGATGCCGCTTGAGCAACCGGCGATGATGCTGATGGTTCCCGTGGGCGCGATGGTCGTCCGCGTGGCGTTCCGGACCGGTTTTTCGCCGCGTTCCGAATTGATGCTCCGGGGAAAGGCCGGGAATGCGCCGCGATTGGCGGCCAGTTCCTGAGATTTTTTCTTCGATTCGCTGTTGATGAATTTCATGATCCGGATGGCGAGTTCGATGGCCTCGTTTGAGTTGTAGGGGATATTGAGCAGAAAAAGGAGATCGGCGAATCCCATGACCCCCAATCCGATTTTACGGGTCGATTTGGTCATCTTTTCGATCTGAGGCAGGGGGAACCGGTTCATGTCGATGACGTTATCGAGAAAGTGCACCGAGGCGCGACTCGTACGGCGCAGTTTCGGGTAATCGATTTCGATCGAATCGCCGGACCGCTTCACCATGTTGGCCAGGTTGATCGAGCCCAGGTTGCACGATTCGAACGGCAACAGGGGCTGTTCTCCGCACGGATTCGTGGATTCGATTTCGCCGAATTGCGGCGTGGGATTGTCGCGGTTCATGCGGTCGATGAAAATGACGCCGGGTTCCCCGTTTTCCCATGCGTGTTTGACGATAAGGTTGAAGACTTCCCGCGCCTTGAGCGATCCCGTCTTTTCCTTGTTATGCGGATTGACCAGATCGTATTCGCCGTTGTTTTCGAGCGCCTTCCAGAAAGATTCCGTGATGGCCACGGAAATGTTGAAATTGTTCAGTTTGTCGTCTTCCTCTTTGGCGTGGATGAACTCCAGGATATCCGGATGATCAATCCGCAGGATGGCCATGTTGGCTCCGCGGCGGGTGCCGCCCTGCTTGACCGTCTCGGTTGCCTCGTCGAAGACGTGCATGAAGGAAATCGGCCCCGAAGCGATGCCCTTGGTGGAACAGACGATGTCGTTCTTGGGACGGATGCGTGAAAAGGAGAATCCCGTGCCGCCGCCCGATTTATGGATGAGAGCCGTATTTTTCACGGCGTCGAAAATGGATTCCATGGAATCTTCGATCGGCAGCACGAAACAGGCGGACAACTGCTGGAGTTCGCGGCCGGCATTCATCAAGGTCGGTGAATTGGGCATGAAGTCGAGATTTGCCATCAGGGAATAGAAAAGGGTCTCGGTCCGGTCCACGTCCGCCTCAGGGTCGTACAGACGGTCGGCCTGGGCGATAAAACGGGCCACGCGATGGAACATGTCTTCAGGAGTTTCAACAACCTTGCCGTTTTCATCCTTTTTCAGATATCGTTTTTGAAGAACGACGGATGCATTTTCCGTCAGGTTTATTTTTTCAGGGACGTCCACAACCGGCTCGTCGGCGGTTTGAACCTCGTGGATGTCATTTTCGATGGCCGGAAGCGCCAGCCCGTCCGGAGCATCAGCCGTTTTATCGGCGAGAGCTTTTTTGCCGTTTCCATCGCCATGGAAGAGGTCTTCCTCCAGGAAGGAGGTCGTGTTTTTTCGCATTTCCTTGGAGAGTTGGGCCATTATTTTCTCTTTTGATTTTGTAGGGTACAAAGAAATTACAGGCATAAGCTGAAACATTTTAACATAAAAAGAACCGAGCAAAAAGTCAAGTAAAAATTCTCGATAATCACGATATCTAGTCTTTTTTTTAAGGAGAAAACTAGGGGTAGTGCGTTAAGTGCGCTTTGGAACAGGAAAAAATTGCTTGACTGATGGCAATAGTTTAGTTATATTATCACTCAAAGCGCAAATTAAGTTGACGATGCAATCTCGAATTAGGCTCAAAGTTTTCGATTTAGGTCAATATATAATGCGCTCTGAGTAATCACTTTTGTCTTCTTCGGGGCCAGGCGAAAATCCTGACCGGTGGTGAAAGCCCGCGCGGAGTGGTCCTGTAAATCCTCCTGAACCTGTTCTCATCCCTAACGGCCGTTCAATAATAGGGTTGTGAATTGAAAGCACTGGTTCGGAGAGGAAGGAATCGTCAGACTACTTCTGAACCAGTGAAATCCTGGTGCCGACGGTGACAGTCCGGATGAAAGAGGATGGCGGATGTTGAATTCTTTTTCCCGGACGCGAAGCCCTGAAAGACATCTTTTGGGGCTGATTTGTATATGACCGATTCGGATTATATGGGACGCGCCATCCGGCTGGCGATGAAAGGGACGGTCAATGTCAGTCCAAACCCGCGCGTGGGATGCGTCGTGGTCCGTGAAGGAAAAATCGTTGCGGAAGGGCACCACGCTTACTTCGGAGGGCCGCACGCGGAACAGACGGCTTTGAATGGTCTGGATAAACGTCTGTCCCGTAACGCCACGCTTTACGCGACACTGGAACCCTGCGACCACACCGGTAAAACGCCTCCCTGCACGCAGGCGATTCTTCACGCGGGAATCCGCAGGGTGGTCATTGGTTGTCAAGACCCCAATCCGCTCGTGAACGGAAGGGGAATCCGGCGGTTGCGCGGAGCGGGCATCGAGGTCCTTACGGGAGTCCGGGAAGAGGAATGCAGAAGACTCAATGAGGCGTTTTTCAAGACCGTTCGCACACAAAAGCCTTTCATCACCGTGAAAATCGCCCAAACCCTTGACGGAAAGATCGCGACCCTGACCGGAGATTCTAAATGGATCAGCGGAGAGGAATCAAGGCGCTTCGTGCATGGCCTGCGCAAAGAGCATGACGCTGTGCTCATCGGCATGCGAACCGTCATTAGGGACGATCCCGAACTGACGGTCCGGAGTGCGAGCGGGAAACGGATCAACCGGATTTCACCCAGAAGGATCGTGCTTGACAGCCGCCTGCGGATTCCACTGAAAGCGCGGCTTCTGCATTGCACCGATCCCGACCGCACCATTGTCGCGACGACGGTTCGCGCGTCTGCCGCCAAAAAGGCTCGGTTGGAGAAACTGGGGGTGCGAGTCTGGACCTTGCGGCATGACCGTTCCGGAAACGTTTCAATCCCGGCCCTGTTGCGGGAAATGGCCGAAAACGGAATGACGTCGGTACTGGTCGAGGGCGGATCCCGGGTTTTCACGGCCTTTTTAAAATCGGGGGAAGTGGACCGTCTGATCATTTTCACCGCGCCCTCCATTTTCGGCGCCGGCGTGCCATCGCTGGGCGACCTGGGAATACGCGTCCCCGCGGATGCCTGTCGATTCGAGACTTTTAATTGGAAGCGCGTTGGTCCCGACATGATGTTTATCGGAGAAAAGCCGTGTTCACAGGAATCGTCGAAGAAATAGGCACCATTCAGAAAACGGCGCCCGGAAAGGACAGCGTCCGGTTTTGGATCGGTGCCGAAACCGTCCTCGACGGGTTGTCTCCCGACGCTTCGATTTCCGTCGGCGGCGTGTGCCTGACGGTCACCGAAGTGCTGGCTGATGGTTTCACGGCCACGGCGGTCTCGAAGACACTTGAACAATCGACTTTGGGACTGCTGAAAAAGGGCGACACCGTGAATCTGGAACGCGCGCTGCGGCTGGGTGACAGGCTGGGCGGTCATTTCGTTCAGGGGCATGTGGACGGCACGGGGAGGGTGGTCTCGATTCGCAAACAGGGGGACTCTTCGCTGTTCGGCATACGGGCTTCGAGGGACCTGATGCGGTACGCGATTCTCCGCGGATCCGTGGCCGTGAACGGCGTCAGCCTGACCATTGCCGCATTGGAAGAAGACCGGTTCACCGTGTCGGTCATACTGTACACGCTGGAACATACGACCTTCCGTTTTTTAAAGAATGAATCACGGGTCAACCTGGAAATGGATTTTTTCGGCAAATACATCGAGCGCCTGTGCGCGCGACGGGATTCGGGGAAGCCAGGACCCGAATGGATTGATTAAGGAGACCACCACGCATGAGCCGACTCTGCACGATTCCTGAAGCCATCAAACGTTACCGGAAAGGCGAGATTTTAATCGTTGTGGACGACGAGGATCGTGAAAACGAAGGGGATTTTGTCGTTTCAGCGGATCAGGTCACTCCGGACAAGATCAACTTCATGGCAAAGCACGGCCGCGGGCTGATCTGCGTGTCCATGACGGCCGACCGTCTCGACCGGCTGGGACTCGATCCGATGGTGAATGATAACACGAGCATCCGCGGAACCGCCTTTACCGTGTCCGTGGACGCGGTTCGCAACACGACCACCGGCGTCTCCGCCAAGGACCGGCATGAGACGGTGCGGGTTCTGATCGACCCCGCCTCCAGTCCCGAGGACCTCGCGAGGCCGGGGCATATCTTCCCTCTGCGCGCCGCGGAGGGCGGCGTCCTGTGCAGGGCCGGACACACCGAAGCCGTTTCGGACATGGGCCGCTTGGCGGGGCTGACTCCCGCGGGAGTGCTCTGCGAGATCATGGATGAGGACGGGACCATGGCGCGTCTGCCGTCCCTCGAAAGGATCGCGGAAAAGTTCGATTTGGCCATCATGACCATCAAAGACCTCATCGCCTACCGGAGCGTCCACGACAAACTCGTGAGACGGATCGCCACAACCCGTTTCCCGACCCGGTACGGCGAGTTCGTGCTTCACCTGTACGAGAGCGACATCGACGACCACCATCATCTCGCGCTGGTCAAGGGCGATATCCAGCCCGACACGCCGACGCTCGTCCGGGTGCATTCCGAGTGCATGACCGGCGACGTGTTCGGGTCGCTCCGCTGCGACTGCGGCGACCAGCTGCACCGGGCGCTCGAGGAAATTGAGAAAAACGGACGGGGCATCTTCCTCTACATGAGGCAGGAAGGACGAGGAATCGGACTGAGCAATAAAATTCTCGCCTATCAGCTGCAGGACCAGGGCAAGGACACGGTGGAGGCCAACGAGGCGCTGGGGTTCGCCCCGGATCTTCGGGAATACGGAATCGGCGCCCAGATTCTCGTGGATCTCGGCGCGAGAAAACTCAGGCTGCTGACCAACAATCCCAAGAAAATCATCGGTTTGCAGGGGTATGGTCTCGACGTCGTGGAGCGCATCCCCATCGAGGTTCCGCCGAACTCGGTCAACAACCGCTACCTTGAAACCAAGCGTGACAAATTGGGCCATCTCATTTCCAATAAAAACCAGTGGGAGGTCGCATGACCAAAATCATTCAAGGCCAGCTCACCGCGGAAGGGAAGAAATTCGCAATCGTCGTGGGCCGGTTCAACGAAATGATCACCAAGCGTCTCCTGGACGGAGCGATGGACTGCCTGCTGCGCCACAAGGCCAGGGAGGAAGACATCACCGTGGTGTGGGTGCCCGGTTCGTTTGAAATCCCCATCGTGGCATTGAAACTCGCCCAATCCCGGAAAGTCGATGCGGTTCTCTGCCTCTCGGCGGTCATCCGGGGCGGAACCGACCATTATCAGTACATCGCCTCCGAAGTGACCAAGGGAATCGCCCAGGTGGGCCTTCAGACTGGAATTCCCGCCATTTTCGGCGTGTTGACCTGCGAAACCATGGAGGAGGCCCTCGAACGGGCCGGAGCCAAGCAGGGTAACAAGGGCTGGCAGGCGGCGCTGAGCGGTATCGAAATGGTCGACCTCATGGGGAGACTGGACCGTTGAAAAACCGCCTGACGCTCCTCGGAGTCGCGGGGATGTTTTTTCTCAACGCTTCGCTCTATTCCGCACCCTGGGATTGGAAAACCTTTTCGGCGACGATGCAATTTCGGGAACTTTACAGGGCGGATTCCATCCTCTGGTGCGTCACCGAAGGCGGATTGCTGTCGTTCAATTCGACCTCCAATTCCTTCCGGACGACGACCAATACCGAGGGTCTCGCCTCGAATGAAATGACCGCAATCACCGGAGACGGCTCGGGAACTCTCTGGCTGGGATTCAAAAACGGCGTGGTGCAGAGATTTCAATCCACCACCGGGAAGTGGTCGACATTCGAGGATTTCAAGGGCCATCCGATCTCCTGCCTGCGCATTCGGGGGGATTCTCTGTTCGTCGGAATGGACATCGGATTGAGCCTGTTTCTCATCTCTCGGATGGAAGTCAAGGAGACCTACCGGCGCCTGGGAACCGCCTTTCAGACGGAGGTTCCGGTCCGGGACGTGGCGATTCATGAAGGACGCGTCTGGGCCGCCGTCGACAAAGGCCTTGCACACGCGGCGGTGGGGGACAACAACCTGCTGGATCCCGATCATTGGACGGACGTGATCTTTCCCGGTCCGGTGGAGGAAATCAGCTGCCTGGCCGTCTGGAACGGCCGCATCGCGCTCGGATGCGTGAAAGGAGTGTACCTCCAGAGGGAAAACGGATGGGATCTTCTGTCGAATGGATATCCGAATGTTCCGCTTTCACGGCTGGCCGGACGGGATGACACGCTCTTCGCCGCCACTGCCGACGGACTTTTCGGCTGGAATGGATCCGAATGGAACCGTGCGATGCAGGGACCGGATTCCTGTCTGAGTCTGATCGACGACGGATCGGGACAATGGGTCGGGACCGCGAAAGGTCTCTGGGGCCAGCCGAATCCGGCCGATCCGCCGAACCGTTACCTTCCAAATTGTCCGTCTGACAGCCGTTTCATCGGCATGGCGGTGGATCATGACGGCGTCCTTTGGTGCGCCTCGGATTTTGCGGGAGGCAGCGGCTTCTACCGATACAACGGACGCGAATGGCTCAACACCAATATGGGAAATCATCCGGCAATCGGTTCTAACAACATGGGATGCGTTGCCGTGGACAACCTGAACCGCAAATGGTTCGGAACGTGGGGCAACGGGGTTCTGTTAATGGAAAACGACACGCTGTTCCGCCAATACAATCCGCTGAACGGATTTCTCAGCGGAAGCACATCGGGCAGTCCCAATTACGCGGCCATCTACGACATCGGTGTGGAACCCTCCGGCACTGTCTGGATCCTCAATACCGATGCGGTGTCCGGCTTTCCGCTCGCGGCCGTGACCCGCGACTCGGTCTGGACGTATTACCAGCTGCCGAACGGAATCCGGAACGTGAGGACGATCGCCGTCGACAGCGAAAATCGCAAATGGATCGGGACACTTACCAACGGCGCGTTGATCTTGGACGACAGGGGAACCCCAGAGGATAAAACCGACGACCCGGAGGTGGAACAGATCACTTTGGCCGACGGACTGACGTCGAACGCCATCACCGCGCTGGCCGTCGATCAGGACGGCACCGTCTGGATCGGGACCGAAGACGGCCTGTATTATTATTCCTTCGGATCGCTGAGGCAGATCAACGTGTATTACCAGGATGCAATTACCGCCCTGATGGTGGACGGGGTCAACAACGTCTGGGTGGGAACCAACATCGGAGCCGGATTTTTTTCGACTTCCACCTATGCCTCAACCCATTTCACCGCGGCCAACAGCCCCCTGGTTTCCGATCAAATCACCTCGCTCGCCTATGATCCCCAAACCGGAACGGTCTACATCGGAACGGGAAAGGGATTGTCCAGAGTCGAAACGCCCTTCTCTAAAAATGTTTCCGAACTTCGCGACCTGTCTCTCTATCCCAATCCCTTTCTTCCGGACCGCCAGCGGTCGCTCACCATCGACGGACTGGCGAAAAGCGTTTCCGTCAGTGTGTACACCCAGAACGGATTTCTGGTCAGGCGTTTTCCGCTCAGCAGCGCGACCGGGCGGAGCATCACCTGGGACGGGAAAAACGATCTGGGACGATCGGTCTCGGGCGGTATTTACCTGGTGGTCGCCAGAACCGAGGATGGCCGCCAGGCTGTCGGAAAGGTCGCGCTGGTCCGCTGAAAGGATGCGATTCGACAATCGTTGTGATCTACGATGCTGAAACACCTGACGATTAAAAACTATGCGCTTATCGATGAGATGCGCGTCGAATTCGGCCCCGGCCTCAACATCCTTACCGGAGAAACCGGTGCGGGCAAATCGATCATTCTCGGGGCGATTGGGCTGATTCTGGGGGAGCGCGCCCGATCGGACGTGATCCGCCGTGGCGCCTCCAGGGCATTCGTGGAAGCCGCATTCGAGGTTCCCGCGGCCCTGGCGGACGGCATTCGGGACGCCTCGGAATCCGAACCGGGCGACGGACTCCTGTTGCGCCGTGAAGTCGGAGGCTCCGGGAGAAGCCGGTGCTTCATCGACGATTCGCCCGTGACATGGAACCAGCTCTCGATGCTCGGAGACCGTCTGGTTGACCTTCACGGGCAGCACGAGCATCAGGCGCTGCTCAGGGTCGAACACCATTTGAAATACCTGGACAATTTCGGGACCGACGCCGGGTTGCTGGACCGCGTGCGCGAATCCTTTAAGCGGTGCCGGGCGCTCGGGGAGGCTCTCGATTCCCTGCTCGCCAAAGAACGTCTGCTGAAGGAACAGCGCGAACTGTTGGAATTCCAGATCGAGGAAATCCGGAAAGCAGATCCCAAAGCGGGTGAGGAAGAGCAGCTGGACCAGGAGGAAAAAATCCTGCGGAACAGCGAAAGGATCTGCGAAGCTGCAAGTCGGATCGGCGAATTGCTGTACGAGGGCGAAGGCTCGGTTTTCGAGAAGCTTTCGGCCGCCGAGGGATTGTTCCGCGAACTCGCGCCGGTGGATTCCGTCTTTTCCAAATGGGGCGGAGAATCCGAGTCGGTCAAAATCCAGCTTCAAGACCTTCTGCGGGCGGTTTCCGAATATGCCGGCAGGGTCGAATTCAATCCTCAGCGGCTTGAGGACATCCGCGAACGTCTTTCCTTGTTCAGCCGTCTCAAGAAAAAATACGGCGGCAGCATGCCGCAGGTCATCGAATTCAAACGCAAAACGGAGGCGGATCTGGAACGGATCGAGACGCTCCAGGATGACATCGCAAGGACCACGCAGGAACTCGAACGGGAAAAGACACAGTTTTCCGGACACTGTCTTCGACTTTCGGCATGCCGCAAATCAGCGGCGGACAGCCTGGAACGCAAA
>Ga0315274_10003801_pt1 | contig 22382 bp, 21 predicted proteins | sample YL17G02_20_MG_FD_203700 | JGI IMG/M metagenome (GOLD analysis project Ga0315274, IMG submission 203700) | Sediment microbial communities from Yellowstone Lake, YNP, Wyoming, USA - YL17G02_20 | ecosystem: Environmental > Aquatic > Freshwater > Lake > Sediment | place: USA: Wyoming | collected...
GGTATGGGAGAGTGCAGATTGGGTGTGAAGTGTGGAGGAGGTGAGCACATGGAGCAGATGCTTCGCAGCCGCCATTTGTCCGCCAGACACTGTGGCCACTTGTGGCGGTGGGTCGTGGCTGTGTGTGCGCTGTTGTCTTGTCTGGAATGGCTGGGCACCTACCCTGTATCGGCTCAGGGCGGGGGCGTGTACACAGTCCGTGCTGGGGACAGCCTGATCAACATCGCCGCGCGCCATGGTGTCAGCGCCAGCCAGCTCGCAGCAGCCAACGGTCTGCAGTGGAACTCGTGGGTGTACGTTGGGCAGCGGCTCAAGATCCCAGGCCAGAGCTCTTCTCCGACAGGCCCAACTACCGGGACAGGTACCTATGTTGTCCAGCCTGGGGACACCCTGATCAGCATTGCCGCCCGGCATGGCCTCACGGTGAGCCAGTTGGCGTCCATGAACAGCTTGGGGGCCAATGCATGGGTCTATGTGGGTCAGCGGCTCAAGGTATCTGGCAACGCGTCTACGCCAACACAACCCGCGCAGCCTGCTCCGGCAGCCAGCGGAACGTACATCGTCCGTCCAGGTGACACACTGATTGGCATCGCCCTGCGTCACGGCATCACGGCGAGCCGGCTAGCAGCCACCAACGGCCTGTACGTCACCTCGTGGGTGTACGCCGGGCAACAGCTCAAGATCCCGGGCCAAAGCTCCAGCCCTGCCGCTCCGTCCCCGGCAACTGGCGGTACCTATGTCGTCCGCCCTGGTGACACGCTGATCAGTATCGCTGTTCGTCATGGCGTGAGCGTGAGCCACCTGGCGGCAGCGAACGGACTCTATGTAAGCGCCTGGGTGTACGTTGGGCAGCGACTCAAGATCCCTGGGCAGGGGAGCACTCCAGCCGTACCCAATCCGGCCCCTGCCGCGCCGCAGCCTTCGGGCAGCGGCAAGTGGATCGACGTCAACCTCTCCGCACAGTCGCTGATCGCGTATGACGGCCAGACGGCTGTCTTTAACGCTCGGGTGTCCACAGGGATCTGGCGCTATCCAACGGTCGTGGGCACGTTCCAGGTCTATGTCAAGTATGCGTCGACGCGGATGGTTGGCCCTGGCTACAACCTGCCTAACGTGCCGTGGACGATGTACTTTTACCGGGGCTATGCCCTGCACGGCACTTATTGGCACAACAACTTTGGCACGCCGATGAGCCACGGCTGTGTCAACCTCTCCATTCCGGATGCGCAGTGGCTGTACAACTGGGCGCCAGTGGGCACGCGGGTGGTGACTCATTACTAGACTGACGATGAACGCTGGTTCACCGGTTGGTGAACCGAACAGTGGACCAAGTCGCCCATGGCGCTATGCCCTGATCGCACAGCGAGTCTGGGATGGGATCTCGGATGCCCCACGTGACCGGGCAGCAGTGGTCGTAGATGGGGATCGGATCGAGACCGTGGCATCGGTAGAGGATCTGACTCCGGAGCTGCCGAAACTGGACCTCGGCGACTGCACACTCATGCCGGCCTTGATCGACGCTCACGTGCACTATAGCGCGGTGATGGGGCCGGCATTCCTGGCAGCAGGGGTGACCACTGTTCGCGACGTCGGGAACGACCTGGAATGGATCCTGATGCAGCGAGCACTGAACGCCGCAGAGCCCACACGAGGGCCGGCGATCGTGTGCTGTGGATATCTACACGAAGGCCCAGAGGCCTTCTGGCGGCACATGGCGCGGCCCAACGCCGACGCTCAAGCTCTGCGAGCCTCGATCCGCCACCATGTGATGCGCGGTGTCGACCAGATCAAGCTGTATGACAGCCTGAGCCTGGATCTGCTCGGCGCGGGGATCGACGAGGCACACCGCCTGAACAAGTGCGCCCTGGCCCACGTGGGCCTGCCGACAGCCGAGGAAGCAGCCCGAGCTGGACTGGATGAGATCCAGCACTTGAGTCGCTGCGACGTGGCATGGAAGTCTGCCACCCAGCAGGAGCGCGACGCACTGATCGACGTGCTGATCGAGTGCGGTGTGGTCCTTACTCCGACATTGGCCCTCTGGGACCGCCTCGGTCGCATCCTGGATCGCTCGCTGCACTATGACCAGCGACGGGAATGGGTACACCCCACTCACCTGGACATGTGGAATGGCTATCTGACCCGTTTCGGCCCTCCCGAGGAGCGCCTGAGCTACCAGGAGCCGGGGCCACACCAGAAACGGTTCCTGCTGCGCGCACACGAGAGAGGCGTGGTCATCGGACTGGGTTCCGATACGCCGTTTCCGCACCTGGTTCCAGGTTTCAGCCTGCACGACGAACTGGCCATGTACGTCGATGCCGGAATCCGCCCGGTCGATGCGCTGCGCTCGGCGACGTCGACTAACGCCCGCGTGCTGGGCATCGAGTCTCGCGTCGGGCGCCTTACTGCTGGTCTGACTGCCGACCTGATAGCGGTCAGAGGCAATCCCCTATCCCGCATCGACGACGTGAGCCAAATCACCCACGTGATTCGCATGGGCTGCCTGCTAGATCGCCAGGAGATGCTGCATGCTGTACAGGCAACCTTTGCTGAACAGCCCGACGATGCGATCACCAACGATCTGCTGGACTATGCTCATCACCGTCTGAAGACACAGTAGAGCACCGCAATGGAATTCGGTGTGCCCTACCGGGCGTTTTTCTGGAGCTCATAGCCAGGAAGGAAACCATGACCCAGCACGAGAAGAATCCCATACCGCGCCAAGACCGAGAAGCCGTGGAGAACCCAACGGGGATATTCAGGACGACTATGGCCTTCAACGATGAACTGATGCTGTGCCATTTTCGCATGAAAGAGGGGGCACGCATTCCGCTGCACAGCCACCAGCCGGCACAAAACGGGTACGTCGTGAAAGGCAGGATCCGGTTCTTTACCCAAGAGTCGAGCTTTGTCGCCGAGGAGGGGTGCGGGTACGTGTTCGATCCCAATGAGAACCATGGGGCCGAAGTACTCTGCGATTCCGAAGTCATTGAGTGCTTTACGCCGAAAAGGCCGGAATTCGAGCCGTCTCGGCGTAAATGAGCGCTGGACTCTGCCGGCTCCTGGATCCAGATCCCTTCCTCAGAGAGAGAAGGCAGCTACGGCGGTTGCCAGCTCAGTTTTGGCCTATCAGAGGCACGGCACGGGGCCGGCTATGGCGCAGGCGAATCGCGCCACGGGTTGCACTTGACAATATGAGCATCCTGGTGATACTATACTGGGCTTGTGTTGGGAAAATGGGCTGCTTTTCTTATGCCCATCTAACGAAAGTGTGGTATACTAGAGCCACCGTTGGACTGCATCTCTACTCCAGCGATGCTATGGCGACAATCCTTAAGCAGGAGGAGAACTGAAATGCCGCGTCTGGGTGTATGGGAATGGTTGATCATCCTGGTGATCGTGCTGGTCATCTTTGGCGCCAGCCGTCTCCGGGACGTCGGAAAGGGATTGGGCGGCGCAGTGACTGCGTTCCGCACCGAGATCAAGAAGGGAAGGGAAGAGGGAAGCGAGGGTGAAAGCGGAGGCACAGGCGAGGCGAAAGAGTTGCCCAGGCCCGCTACCGAACCCCCTCCCTCAGAGGAAAAGAGCGGATAGGGTACGGCCCTTCACCAGGGACCCTTCTTAGGTCCGCCTGGGTCAGCGGCACTGATCCGCGCCGCTGGCTGGTGTTTTGTTGTGCAGCGGCACACGCCATTCGCAACACGGAATAGGTGCTGCATATTTCGTGTTATCTGTTCGGCTAGCTTGTTGCTCAGAGTAGCCTCTGGCATGGCTATTCTCCCCTATCGGCTCTAACCGAATAGCGCAGCGCGACCAGCGACAGACGAAAGCTCATCGGTGCTGTCAGGAAGGGAATCAGGCCACACAGAACAACGCCGATGCAGGCGATGATGAGCACCACGTACAGCCAGGTGTTGCTGGCATCGGCGGTGAGGCTGGTTCTGTGCTCAGTACACGAGCGAAAGGAGTGGGTTGCCATGCCTGCAGAGGTAACGCCCCGTGATTTCCCCGAGATCCGCTGGCGGGGAAACTGGATCTGGGTCGATCCGCCACCGCAGCCCCGGTTTGGGGCCGAGTTGGGCCTGGGCAATGAGGGTAAGCGGCCCGAGGCCCATGGGCTGTTCCGCAAGACCTTCACCCTCGATCGCGTGCCCAAACGCGCCCCCTCCCGCATCACCGCCGACTCGCGTTATCTGCTATTCGTCAATGGGCAGGAAGTCTATCGGGGGCCCATCCGCAGCCAGCCGCGCCGTTTGCACTACGACCTGTTCGACCTGGCGCCCTACCTCAAGTCGGGCGAGAACACCCTGGCCGTCTGTGTGGTGTACTATGGTGTGCCGCGCTCTTTCTGGATGCCGGCTCCGCCCAGCATGACCCTCGGGAAGAGCGGTGTCCTGGTCTTCGAAGCAAACCTGGGAGATGCAGGCTGGCTGGTCAGTGACGCGACCTGGAAGGCGCTGAAGAGCGACGCTTGGTCGGAGGACTGGAAGAATGCCGCCGAACTGCCTCCTATGTTCGGCGATGCCATACCGGTCGAAGTCGTGGATGCCCGCCGCCTTCCTATCGGTTGGGAGCAGCCAGGCTTTGATGACGGTGCCTGGAGCGCTGCGCACATCATCCCCGCCATGGGTATGGGGAGTTCTGGCCGGAGCCAGCCTCCGACCGATCCCTATGGCCCCATGTACGCACGCCCGATCGCGAAGCTAGGTGGGGACCTACGCACCCCGGCGGCTATCCGTGCCGAGTACCTGGCTGGCCAGGTCGACAGGAAGATCGGCGACCCGGTCAAGCGCCTCCAGGCTACGCTCGACCTCAACGCGAGCGGACAGGCGCAGGGCGACCGGCTGCCCCTGGCGCTCGACATACCCGCTGGTTGCTGCGTGCGCATCAGTATGGACATGGGCGTCATCGTCATGGGCCAAGTCCAGTTCGAGGTGCAGGCCCCGGCGAGCACGGTGCTCGACTTTTCCTACACCGAGGACCCGCTGACCCACCCCAAGGGGATGTTCATGGGCATGCACGCAGGTACTCGGTACATTGCCCGTGGCGACAACGATCGCTTCAAGCTCTACGACGCGATTGGCTTCCGCTACGCCTATGTGCTGGTACACGGCTCCAGCGGGTCGGTCACCTTCAAGAGCTTTGCTGTGCAGGAGGATGTCTATCCATGGCAACCTGGCGCCAACTTTGAGTGCAGCGACGAGGATCTCAATCGCATCTTCCGGGCCGGCATCCGCACCGTGCAGCTCAACTCGCGCGACGCCTTTACCGACTGCCCAACGCGCGAGCAACAAGCCTGGGTAGGCGACAGCGTGGTACACCAGATGGTCCACCTGACCACGAATACCGACTGGCGGTTGGCCTGGCAATACCTGAACCTTAGCAACTCGCCGCGCTACGATGGCATCTTGCCTATGACCGTGGTTGGCCCAAGTGAGGCATCCGGCGGCATCACGATCCCCGACTGGTCGCTGCATTGGGTGCACGGCGTCCATAACCTGTACCGCTTCACGGGCGACAAGGATGCCGTCATGGCCTTGATGCCCTCTGTCGCCCGCGTCCTGCGTTGGTATGCGCCGTTCCAGAACGCGCAGGGCCTGCTCAAGGACCTGACCGAATGGAACCTGGTAGACTGGTCGGCTGTATCGAATGACGACACCACCGCCATCATCACGGCCCTGTGGGCGCGCGGCCTACGCGAGTTTGCCGAGATGGCCGCATGGCTGGAGGAGACGAGCAGCCGGCGCTGGGCTGAGGGGCTTTATGCCAGGGCCAAGGCCGGCTTTGAGGCTTTCTGGGACGAGGAGCGAGGTTCGTACGTCGACCATATCGTCGACGGCATAAAGCGACCCGAAATGAGCCAGTTAGCCGGGGCATGTGCCATCGTGGCAGAGCTAGCGCCGAAGGAGCGCTGGGGCCGCATCGTGGGCACCATCACCGACCCGGACAAGGTGATCATCCGCACGTGGATGACGTTTGACGGCGATGGCGGCCCTCAGGAGGGTGGCCCGTTCCGGGAGAACCGTCAGCCGACCTGGGATACACAGAAGCAGATCGTGATGGCTGAGCCCTTTATGAGCTACGTCGTGCACGACGCGGTAGCCATGGCCGGGAAGGCAGATCGCCTGCCCGATCTATACCGCCAGTGGTCACAGTTCCTGGCCGGCGGCTATGATACCATCGGCGAGGACTGGAAGCACGGCACGCACGTGCATGGCTGGAGCTGCACGCCCACCAAGGACATGGTCTTCTATACGCTCGGGGTCACCCCCGCAGAGCCCGGCTATACTGTCGCACACATCGCCCCGCGCCTCGGGCACCTGGCCTGGGCCGAGGGCAAGGTGCCTACGCCGCACGGACTGATCAGCGTGCGCGCCGAACCGGGCCGGGTGACAGTGCACTCGCCCGTGCCGGTGATCGTCGATCTGCCGGGTCAGGCGTCACATTCGCTGCCGGCCGGACATCACCAGGTCGAGGCAGGCTGAGAAGGAGCGAATCATCGGAAGAGGATCATATTCGCCCGGCGCGGCCATGCCCGCCTGTGGCAGGTGGGCATGGCCGCGCCGGCAGAGATGAACGGCAAGTCCTGACACCTGGTCGTTGTCACTAACAAGCAGACTCTGCACACCATCATCCGATCCCCTGCAGCACCCGCCGCAGCATGTCGCGCTCGCCATGGTCGAGGAAGGTCAGTTCTTGCTCGCTCCCCGTCAGAAGCGCTTGTCCCGCCGCCGAATCCCGGAACGCTTTGAGATCCTCCTCGTACGGGTTACGTATTTGGTGCTCGCGCACGATCCGGCCATCGTGCATCACCAACACACGGCCGGTCTGGCGGGCTACGGCCAGGTCGTGAGTGACGACAATGAACGTCGTGCCCAGTTCGCCGTTCAGGCGGCGCATCAGGGCAATGATCTCTCGACCGCTCTGGGAGTCCAAGTTGCCGGTGGGCTCATCGGCCAGCACCAGGGCAGGCCGGTTGGCCAATGAGCGGGCAACAGCCACGCGCTGTCGCTCTCCGCCGGACAGTTGACTCGGCAGGTGGCCCATGCGGTCACCCAGGCCAACCACCTCCAGCAGCTCTCTGCTCCTCTGGCGCCGCTGAGCATGGCCGATTGGCTGCCCCATCATGGGTACCTGCACGTTTTCACGAGCATCAAGCGTTGGGATCAGGTTGTGCAGTTGAAAGATAAAGCCCACGGTCCTGGCACGGAACGTATCGAGATCGTGCACCGTCGCCAGGTCGCGTCCATTGACCAGTACCTGGCCTTCGGTCGGGCGGTCCAGCGCGCCGATCATGTTGAGCAAGGTGGACTTGCCAGACCCTGAAGGCCCCATCACGGCGACAAACTCACCCTGCTGGATGCGCAGGTTCACCCCGTCGAGGGCGCGCACATCTGCCCCATCGCCGTACACCTTGACCAGATTCCGCGTTTCGACGATGCAGTCCGGCATAGCTCATCCCTTTCGTGGAAAAGTCACATGGCGTGTTCCACAATGCATTCACGGAACGCATGACAAGCATGCACTCAGGCCTGCGAAGATGCGTGCTCCGAGTACACCCGATATGCATCCCCGACCGTCTGCACCTCCCAGGCCGACTCGAGCGGGATGTCGATCCCCATTTCCTCCATGCGCAGCATCATCTCGACCAGCTTGATCGAGTCAGCCATCAGGTCCTCCACAAAGGAGGCGTCATCAACCACCTGGTGCTGGTCCGAGTCGGCCAGGCTCGTGGCAGCGATTCCCCCTGCTGTCTCGGTCGCGCCAAAGCCGATATGGAGGGCGCAATGGAAACGGCGTTGGATCTCTTGCGCCAGGTGTGGAGGGCACGGTGCGCTTCCGGTCCCACAGATAAGGAGTGACGACGTGTCGTACTGCTCGAACCCTTCCACGCCCAGCATCACCTGGAAGGCCGTGGGCACAGCCACCAGGATCGTCACCTGCTCCTGCTGTACCAATTCTGACGCCTCGCGCGGGTGAGAGCGGGCCATGACCACCAGCCGATCGCCCATCAGAAGGGCCTGCAGCATCAGCTCCAAGCCGGTGATGGTGTGCCACCCCACGGTGGACAGCATGGTCTGCGGCCGGCCGCGTGCAACAGCCGTTCCCGATAGCGCGCCAGGGCCCTGGCCATCTGCCCCAGCGTCTGCAGGTTAGGACGATGGACCCACAGCTCGCGCAGCTTGGTGCTGGCTACCACAGGAGCGATCAGGCCACGATGGCTGTGCATCGTACCCTTGGGCATGCTGGTTGTCCCCGAGGTGTAGAGCAGCGCGAGGAGGTTCTCACCGGCTGTATCTCGATGGATGCCTCGCTCGAGGACATTACTGTCGCCTCCCTTCCCCCAGTGTCGTTCAGACGGTGATTAGGGAGATATCCATGGTATACAACACGCGCTACCTAACCTGGATATCGGCAAACGCCGTCATGCCCCAGCGCAGCTCCGGCGCAATCTCCTCCAGCTCGATCACCGCCGTATAGTGGACCCCACCGGTGCCGGACCCGGCCATTGGGGAGATGCGCACCACCCGTCCGGCAAAAGACTTGTCGGGGAGGGCATCAAAGGTCAGCGTGGCCCCCTGGCCGACGCTCACGCGCGACACATCGATCTCGTCCAGATCAGTAGTCTCCATACGCAGCGTGGTCAGGTCGCCCAGGGCGAGCAGAGGCTGGCCCAGCGAGACGAGTTCGCCAGCTCGCACATACACCGCACCGACGTTACCTTGAAAGGGAGCATGGATCTCGGCATCCTGGAGCTGTCGCTCAGCCTGGGCTAGATTCAGCTCGGCTTGCTGCAGACGGGCCCTCGCCTGGGCAACCTGCTGGTCTGAAGCCTTGTCGCGGTACGGGTTCTCCCATGCCTGCAGGTGATCGAGCTCCAACTGCGCGGCTTCGACCTCTGCACCCATGATGCTCAACGTGGCCGTGTACGCATCTCGCGCCTCGATGGCTTGCTGCAGCCGGACGCTGGCCTCGTCCCACTGTGCGGCCATGACATCCAGGCCTATAACGTGTGCCCTCTGTGCGCTCAGGGCGCGATCGAGGTGGGACTGTGCCAGGCGATAGTTGAGCTGGGCTTGTTTGAGCTGCCTGGCCCATGCATCGCGGATGCTTTGCTCTTCCCATGGGCGATCCAGGGCTTTGTTGTACTCGTTCTGCGCGTCATCCAGCGCGATCTTGGCTCGTTCCAACTCGACCTGGGCAACGGTCACGTCGGGTTGCTGATCTTGGGCGCGAGCTTCGGACAGTTGCAGCTCGATCTGGCGAAGGCGCGCTTGAGCGGCGGCGACATCTCCCTGTACATCCAGCGTCCGGGCTTGCTCCAACTGCTGCTGTTTCACCTTCAGGGCAACCTGCGCCTGTGCGACCTGCTGCGCGTGCTCACGGTCTGTGCGGGCGATGAGTTGCTCACTCGCCCCCTGGAGCAACTGGTCGAGTGCCGCTTGTTGAGCGGCAACCTCACGCTGTGCCAACTGCTGTGCGATCTCGAGTTCCTTTGTATCCAAACGCATTAGCGGCGCACCGGCAGCGACTGGATCACCGGGCTCCACGAGTACCTGAGCTACGATGCCCCCCGTCGGATGGCTGAGTGTGGCCCACCTGGCCGGCACGAGCTCACCGGTGACCGAAACGACTGGAGTAAATCCTGCCTGCGCCCCCGGTGTTGGGGTCGGCTCCTTGACAGCAGTGCATCCTGAAGCCCAGCCTGAGATCAGGATAGCCAGCAATACCAATCCCGAGATCCTGACCTTGCGCATCTCCATCCCTCCTGAACCTCCCGCAGGTTTCATACCAATCGCTGCTATAGCCCGATGGCCCACGATCACCTGAGAGCGCGCGGTCAACGGCTGACCCTCGACGATGCGAAAAGGCGGATGGTATGCTCTTTGGGGTGATACCCGAATGCCCAACAAGCCCAGGGAACTGTCGCTGCTACGGAGCAGGTAGACCAGCCCCCACCCATCCTTCCAGCAAGGAGAGCAGCAACGACTCGCGCAGTCGCTGATCGGCCAGAGGGTCACTTGGCCTGACATAGGTAGCCGAGACACTGCTGGATCATCGCCAGAGTCGTACGATGAGATAGACCGCCAGCGCTGCCAGGAGCAGCCAGGCGGACACGATAACCGCCGCAGCCACCCGGTTGACCGGTTTGCCTTGGGCCATCACCTCTTGGGCTTTTTGCCGGCACTCGGCCATGACCGGCTGTGGAATCATCTTGAGCGCCAGGACGATGCCGAGCGGAACCAGCACCAGGTCATCCAGGTAGCCCAGGACAGGGATAAAGTCAGGGATCAGGTCGATGGGGCTGAACGCATAGGCCACGACACAGGCGGCAAACAGGCGAGCATACCACGGAACACGCGGGTCCCGATAGGCCAGGTAGACGGCATAGGTCTCTGTCTGGATCTTCTTGGCGCGCTCCTTCCACCTATCCATGGCCCTGGTTAGCACGGCATCCTCCACGAGTGCGCCTAAACTCCCTCACCTGGCCTCTCCCCGGAGGGAAAAGGAGCTATACTCAGCCGTGTACATGGCTCTCCAGGGCGCGGGCAAATAGCTCACGGTCTTCCTCCCGGATCACCTGCAGCGCTCATGGCCGTTACGGGTGTGCCACTACCTGCCGATGCGCAGCGTGACAATGCCGTACGCGGGCACTTGTACCAACACCGCCTGCCCCTCGATCCGCACGCTGTGGGTTGCCAGCGGGCGCTCCAGGGTATCCACCTCTACGGCAGACGCCCCTTGCGGCAGAAGCGCAGGGGCCAGCACGACACGAGCCTCGGTGTCTCGGCCCTCGACCTCGACCAGGCGCAGGACAAGCGCACGTCCATCCTGGCTCTCCTTCATCGCTGCCAGGCAAACATTCCTGTCCTGGAGGGCCACGAAGGATGCTGCTGTGGGCAAAGCCCCGTCATGGAAGCCACAGCTCAGCACCACCAGGGGTACGTTCATCTCCTCTCCTGCCCGCATGCCATCGCCTACCGTCCAGCCCTTGGGGTGTGGCACCAGGGCATACTCGATAGTGTGCTCTCCCAGGTCGGGCAGCGGGTCTGGATCGATACTGGCGCGTAGCAGCGTCATGTTGAGCGAGTACACCTCGTGTGGATCCTCGGTCTCCAAGCTAAAGCCATACTTGGAGGAATTGGTCAGAGTGACCCCTTGCCCATCTTCCTCGGACAGGTCTACCCAGCGCAGGGCAGGCACCTCCTGGCCCTCGAACATGTCACGGCGGATCGAGCCAAAGGGGATCTCGTACCGCGCCTGTGGATCGCGCACGGCGAGGGGAAAGCGCACCTTGAGGTGCGGGATGCCCCCTTCCGAGTGACCCATCTCGCGCCAATCCACACACAGCCGAAACTCGACGCGCGGCGTGCCCTGGCGCACGGTGACATCAAGCTCGAAGCGGGTGTCGGTGGCGGCTAGCTGCTTGCGTGGATAGGTCCAGCGGTAGGTCTGGATGTATGGCCCACCATGCACCTTTTTCCATGTGCCGCCCTGGAACAGGTCATCTCGCTGCAAGAAGTGGCCGATCACCCATGCGGTCATGCCCTCGTTGGCCTCGACACAGCGCTGCAGCACTCCGCTCAGGCCGCCCTCGGGCACCCATTCGCGCCCGGTACGCTTGTCCTCCAGGCTGACTATGCCTCCCCAGCCCGCACCCAGGCGCACCCTGAGATACTCGTTCTCCAGGGTGTATTCCTCGGGCACGATCTGCCGTGCGGAGCCCCCCGAGCCGGCCCAGAGATCCCTGGGCTCCTGGGAAGTCAGCCCCAACTCGGGCCCAAACTCGGGCAGGCGGTCGGAGACACAGTAGACGCGGTAGCCCAGGGCCGGGACCTCGACCGGGAAGGCCACCGCCAGATAGTCGTGCATCCAGTAACGACCCCGATCCAATACCTGCACCTGGCATGGTTTCAGGTCGCCGTTGGCCTCTGACGGATCGCCGGTGACCACCAAGTGAGCCTCGTCCAGGTCTGAATCCCACAGCCTGGCCTCGATCACCTGGGTACGCGCATAGGGCAGAGGGTTGTAGACCATGAACGCCCGGTCACTGCTTTGGTTGACGCTGAATGCCGACTCGTCTCCGGTCGCCGTGGCATACCCCACTCCGGCCCCAAAGGAACGCCCCGACTCGGCTTGCTCCTGCGCTGCCACGTCAGAGCGGCCGAATCGCCCCGGATCGGCGAGAAAAGGCCGCTGTAGGGCCGCCGTATCTACCCGCTCACTCAAGGCCCGCAGGGCGTTGCTGCGCGCCATGCCGGCTGCTGTCTGGCTCTCCTGTGCCCGCCCCAATGCATAGTGGCGGGTCTCGCGCACGCCGGAGCCAGGTAGGATGTCATGGAACTGGTCGAACAGCAGGTGTTTCCATGCTTCGTCCAGGTTGTGGTGCGGATAGGCCACCCCGGCCACCTGGCTACCGATCGTCGCTGCGGTCTCGGCGGCAAACAACATGTTCTCGCCGTGGCGGTTGGCCTGCTTGTGGCGAGCCTGCGAGGTATAGCAGCCGGTAAACACCGTGTTCCGCTCGCCAACGACCTCGGGAAGGTCCGCCTTGCACTCTTCCACGAGCTGGAAAAAGTGGTGCAGCGAGGAACACTCGACGTTTGGGTAGATCGGCCATGTGTTCAGTTCACCGATACGCCTCAGATCGCGTCGGGTAGGACCCCCTCCATGGTCGCCCGCGCCATAGAGCACCGGCATGTGTTTCACACCGGTCGTCAGCGAGAACTGGACCAGAGGATCGGCAATCCGGGGCTCGACAGCACACATGTACCACGTGACATCACAGAAGGCCAGGATGCGCGACCCATCCGGCCCAACCCACCAGTAGAGGTGGGGGCCCTTGCTGCCCCGGCAGTGGTAGTAGTATTTGACCCCTCCCCGAGCCAAGATGGTGGGCAGAGTGGCCGGGTGACCGAAGGTATCTGGCTCGAAATCCACGCGCACGTCCTCTGGTGACAAGCCGAACTTGTGTAGGAAATACTCGCGCGTGTACAGCAGATGGCGACTGATGCTCTCACCGCTGGCCATATTCTTGTCACCTTCGACCCACTGGCTGGCCGTCACTTCCCAGCGGCCATCGCGCACACGTTGTCGAATGGCCTCGAACATGGGCGGGTTATAGGTCTCGATCAGATGGTACGTCGAGGCTTGGCTCTGCGAAAAGATGAAACTGGGGAATTCGTCCATCAGGGCTAACATGGTCTGGAATGTGTCATTGGTCACGGCAACCGTTTCCGGCCATGGCCACATCCAGTTCATGTCAATGTGCGCATGGCTGACGCACAGCAGACTATACGTCTTGGCTACCTGGCCTATCGGCTGCAGCACCGCTTCGGCCCGCGCCACCAAGTCTTCCGCATCCACCGAGCGGCCCCCTAGCCCGCCCTGCACGGTACGCCCGGCCTCGACGATCCGCTGCTGCCAATCCTGGCGGATGAGTACATCCGTGGCGCGATCTGGGTGCCCCGCCTGGAGCTGATGCGCAAAGTGAAACTCGGCCAGGAAGCGCTCCAGAGCGTCGAACTGGCGCTTCAGGCCACGTGGATGGGTCACCCGCAGTGGCACAAACGGGCCTTCTTCTGTCCCACCTCGCGGACGGAGGGATTGGAGGATGTCATTGTACTGAGCGATGTACGAGGGCATGGTTCTCTCCTATTCACTATACGAAGCCATCATGCGCAGCTAGCATCGATGCACGGTGCGGAAACCGCGCCTACAGTTCTCACCGCGTGCCGCACTTTGGGTTCCTGCATCCTGCTTCTACAGCATCAGTGGCGCTGATCGGTGTCGTGCGGCACGACGTCACCCGTCTCCAGGAAGAAAATGAGTAGCCGCTCCTTGAGCACGGCGAGCGCTGGGGCCAGGTCGGGGTCATCGATCCGATTGCGCAGCTCGGCTGGGTCGGCGCGCAGGTCGTACAGCTCATCTGATTCGTACAGGCGCCGGACGTACTTGAATTCTCTGGTCCGGCACATGACAGACTTGGTATGTTCCGGGCCTTCGCTGGTCTGGAGGTTGACGCGCGGCCAGTACAGCCCGCCTGGCACCTGGCTGGAGGCACTTTCCAGCTCCATGCAGTGCCTCTCGCCATGCAGCCGACCTCCCTCGCAAAAAACCGCGTCACGGTGCTCATCGGTCTCGCCAGATAACACCGCCAGCAGTGAGCGCCCAAAGTGCGTGTGTCGCAGCACGACGCCGGTCAACGCCTCTACGGTCGCGGGGAAATCGATTAGCTCCACCAGCGCATCGCTGACCCGAGGCTGGACGGGCACCCACGCCGGAGGCTTGACCAGAAAAGGCACGCGGATCAGGCAGTCTTCGAAGGTGTTCTGCGTTTTCTCTACCAAGCCATAGTCGCCCGTAAAGTCGCCGTGATCGGAAAAGACAAACACTGCGGTGTCGTCATAGATCCCTGCTTCTCGCAGCGCGCTCATCAAGAGCCCAAACTGGTGATCCACGCGGGCGCACATGCCATAGTAGGTCGCACGCAGCTCGGTCCAGCGGTCCTCGGTCCAGCTCTGCATGTTCTGTCGCTGGTAGATGCCTCGGAGCAAGCTCGGCTTGCCGATCCAACCATCGGGAGTCGGGATGCGCGGCGGCAGGCGGTCTCGAGCAATGGCACTGTACCACGGCTCTTCCACCGCATATGGCGGATGAGGATAGTTCAGCGGCACATAGAGGCACAGGGGCCTGTCCGTGGGTGCCGTCTTGACAAACTCGACAGCGCCCAGCACGTTGGCCCAATCGCTGTCATAGTAGAACTCTTCGCTGCCGGTGTCGAGGCGGCCAACGTAGAACGAGTAGTAAGTGTCGCTACCCGGCTCGCCACGCCACTCGGCCTGGCGATCGGCCATGGCCATTGGCCTGGGTAGGCGCGCTGGTTCGTACTTGATGTCACAGTATTCATGGTACCCGTGCTGGCCGGGCACCAGGTCGTTCTTGCCGCCCCACCACACCAGGTAGCCGTTCTCTTTGAGCGTACGCAGCAAGACCGGCTCGTCCCGGCGCATCATGTGGAACATGGTGCGATGCCCACGCACGTGCGGATACCAGCCGCTCATGAACGAGCAGCGACTGGGCGTACACACCGGGTTCTGGCAAAAAGCGTAACGGAAGGACACACCATCCGTCTGCACCATGTGGTCCAGATGAGGAGTCAGAGCCGCCCGGTTCCCCATATGCCCCAGCACATCGGCTCGCCATTGGTCAGGGTTAAAGATCACGATATGCGGGCGTCTACTCACCTGGCCTCGCTCCTTGACCACCCACCTGTCCGGCTTTGCACCTTTGCCTACAGTTTGACCGCCGTCGACTGCGAAGACGCCCTGACTTCTTCGGCCGTGACCTCGCGCCCTAGCCGGTCAGACAGGTAGATGCCCTCCGAGATCAACATCGTGTTCAGGGCCAGCCGGGCCGTCGGCAGCAGCTCGACACGCCCCTGCAGGACCGCAACCCAGTGATGCTGAGGGCTATCGTACTCGTCGCCCACGCCCTGTACATTGTGTACCCGGAACATGAACGCATCGAGGTTGGCTGTGGCGTTGAGGTCGAGTTGTCCTGCGCTCTGGAAAAAGCCAAACGGATCGAGCCGAACGCCGCCCTTGGACCCGACGATCGAGCAGCCTTCGATCCCGTCCAACAGGATCGCCCACGCCTCGATGATGTCCAGGGTGATGCCGTCCTGCAAGCGGACGAATCCGAGCCCCAACTCTTCCACATTGTAGCCGCTGGACTCTCGGCGGGCCCCGTCCATGTCGATTTCCTGGTACGTCTTGCCCGAGATGCGCAGCACATCTGGGTTGCCCAGTAGGTAGAGCATGTTGGCAATGTGATAGACGCCCATGTCGTACATGGCCCCACCACCCGAGTTGGGCTTTTGCACGAACGACGGGCTGCCATACCCATCGACATAGGGCCGGCCGCGCCGCCGAAAGCCGGTCGAGCGGGCATGATAGACCCGGCCCAACATCCCGGCGTCGATCAGCGACCTGGCAGCCTTGCTCTCTTTGGAAAAGATGGTGCCGAGCTGGACCGATAACTTGAGCCCTCGCTCCTGCGCAGTCTCGTACATCCGAAGCGCATCGATGTACGCCCCAGCCATGGGCTTTTCGCAGTATACATGCTTCCCGGCCTGCAAGGCAGCGGCGGTCACCGGCATGTGAAAGTTGTTGTGCAGGCAGACATCCACCGCCTCGATGTCGTCGCGTGCCAGCAGGTCGCGGAAATTGGTATACACGTCTGGGATCTTGAACACCTCCGACACACGCTTGGCCTCTGTCTCGTTGATGTCGGCGATGGCGACCAATTCCGCATCCCCGATCTTTTGATAGCTGGTCAGGTGATGCTTGCCGATCTGCCCTACGCCGATCACGCCTATCCGTACTTTTCTGCCCATTCTTGCGCTCCTTTCTCTCTTCCAATCTTTGCGGCTGGGTACAGCCGCCATCCTTCCAGCCTGTGTCCGCAGCTCCGCGAGGGCAGACTCACAACCCCTATGCGAGACCTCTACACCATTCCACTTCTTTGAGCAGCGGCGCATAGAGATCATCTTCCATGTCAATCCGAAGCTGCTGCAGTTCTTCTGCCGACGGATCACGCTCCTGAAAGGTCACAAACGGGATATCATCGATCACCGCCAGGGGTGTCTGCTCGTTCCCTTCGCCCATCACCAACACGGCGGCTGTGGCCAGGGCATCTGCGACCCTGACCTTGGTCATCTGAAGTGTGCGTCCAAAGACATCCGTTTTGCCGATATAGTCATTAAGCGCCAGGAACCCACTATGAGCAAGTGCCACCCCGGTTACTCCCCACCGAAGCGGCATCGTTGTGCTATCTGTGATGATGACCCCGACCTGCTTTCGGTCAAAGCGCCTCTCAAGATAGGCCCGCACTTTACTTGCCGTTTTGTGGAGGTCAACCGGCCACAGGATGTAATACCCATTCCCATTCGACTCGTCGATTCCAGCCATTGGAATGAGGAGGTTGTCCTTGATGGTCAGGCTGGCGTGGTACCGGCTCGTGCCAGGCGGCAGAAAGAGGTCCGCCTCTCTCTCGATCAGCGCTTGCTTGTCTGCGTCCTCGACCTTGATGACCCGGCCCTGGCATATGGAGACAATCTTGGACGTGATGGCCAGGACGGATCGTTCTTCAAACGATGCCAGGTGGGTATCCAGTATGGCATACAGATCGCGGTCCTGGATCGTGATTCGGTGGGTTTTGATCGCGCGAACTCTCATGATATATGCAGCTCCATCTTTCCAGCCGCTACTACCTCATTCCCTGACCCCCCTTCCCCGCCAGCGGGGAAGGGGAACCACATCAGAAACCGGCACCGACCAAGTGCACGATCTGATAGCCGTTCACACGGGGCACCGTCAGGCAGACGTACCCATCCTCCCATGTCCACACGGCCGGCTGGTCTTCGGGCACCAAGCGCACTGCGTCCGGACGCCGGGCGGCCCGCACGCTCACCTGTACGTCGTGAGGAGTTGTGAGTTGTGAGTTGGGCAGGGCGTCTAGTGCCGTCCTCACTCAAGACTCGAAACCCGAAACTCAAAACTCCTGCAGTTGGCCAGCGCCGGATGTACCCATACGCCCTGATTGCGCAGCCCGCCAAAGTCGCCCCACGAAGTGTGGAAGCGGCCGGTCATGGCCACAAGATCGCGGCCAAAGGTCCAAGTAGCGCACGTACATGGGAAAATGGTCATAGCCCCAGGAGCCACCGGGGAGCGACGCGGATGAGTACATCCGTTCGATCTCCAGGTGGGTGAAATCGTCCATTTCTGGACGGTTACCGAGCTCCGGCTCCCACTCCATGCGCAAACGGCTGTTGTAAAAGATGCCCTGGTCTGGTTTTCGAGCGCGGATGGCGCGGGTCGTGCGGGCCATGAAACGCCGCTCGGATCCCAGCGCAAACTGCCGCAACTGCCAGGGATCATCGGCGGATGAGTACATCCGACGGATCGACGCCCTGATCGACCATCTGGCGAAGGCAGGTGGCGCACACGCACGGCCACTCGCCATAGCGGACGATGTCGATGAACACACCATCGCCGTCGTACATGTCCAGGATCTCTTCGAATGGATAAGAGAAAGGGGAAAAGGACAAGAGGGGAAAAGAAGCGTTCTTCCCCTTTCCCCCTTCCCCCTTTTCCCTTCCCCAATGGTATCGATGGTCTCGTACCCCACCCGTTTCAATGCCTTGCGGCTGCGCACGTTCTAGTCGGCAACGTCGCAGGCGAATATCCGGTCTACGTCCTCGTGCTCGAACCCGAATTCGGTCAGCAGGCGAATGGTCTCCGTGCCGATCCCCCACCCCCAGTGGTCCTTTTCGCCGATCATCAGGTCAATGCGCCGGCAGTCCTCGGACGGGTACTGGCTCAGGATGCGGTCCGGGTTCATCTCTTGCAGCCAGCACTCCCCCACTGGCTGACCATCCGCTTCGATGACAAAGCATAACGCATGCTCACACACGGCGCAGTACAGCTCCTGGACCTCCTCCAGGGAACGCGAGGTGATAGCGTCTCCCTCGGCATAATAGAGGACTTGGAGGTCTCGGATGTACTCATCCGCGTTGTTCCACTTGAGGAGGATGCCCCAGTCGGCTTCGGTCATGGGCCGGAGACTGACAGCGACACCCGTGCGGGTGTGACCTGCCAGCACAACGTCGTGTGTCTTGAGGCGCGCCGCGCCGGAATGGGCCACGCGTTGGACCCCCCAATGTGCTAACCTGGAGCGCAGATCATGGAAGAGAGGTGACTATGGACATTATACATCAGCGAGGAAGAGTGGTCAAAACGCTCGAATGTGGTAACAGCCTGCGATCAGGGGGGAAAAAACCGGCCCACAGCGACTCGCGGCTGTGGGCCGAACAACAGACCCCGGCACAGTTCATGGGACGCTATACCCATACCCACGCCCGGCGGTGTGCGTCTCGTGCACGGCAGCAACTATGTCAGCGCTGGCGCCAGACACTTGCACTGAGCCCTCGAATGGGTTGGGGATCTGCGAGTACAATTCCTGCGAGTACCATGCGGCCAGGCTAGGGATTTCCACTGGACCACCCACCTGGGTGCCACTGAGGTTGTAGAAACGCACGGTGACATTGGTCGAGACTGTGCCCACGTTCTGCACGGTCAGACTCGCCTGCCAATCGGTGTTTCGGATCAAGATCGGCATCGTCAGGTCCCTCGCTCCTGCCTTGAACCCCTGATATCCCATGCCGATCACGCTACTGGCATGATGGATCGCTGTGGCCACCTGCCCATTTCCCCCGATCACCACCACCCGGGCCGAGCCACGCCAACCGTTCGGCAGCGGCTCATTGCCCAGATACACCTCCTTGTGACCGCGCGCGGCGAGGTCGAATTCCTTGTAAGGGGGGGGGTGGAAGGAGGATAATAGTACACATGCACATGAACGCTGTTCCCCGTTGTCTCCTGCACCTGGTACGATGAATACCAGGTATTGTAGTAATTCCTGAACAGAGACGGGAGATACGCCGCGGTTCCCCCGCTAACGAGCCCATTGTACGCCATATCGTCGATACTGCCATGCTTGTGACGCACCACAACCCCACGGGTAGAGTAGCCGTCACGCGGACGGAGCCGATCATCGCATTGGTGAAAGCGAACGTCTGTCGCGCCCCGAAATTGATACCGTTACAGGTACGGATGGGAGTGCCGCCGCTATCCCCATAGAGCAGTGCACAGGCCGTGGTCGCTGCCGAGTTCGCGTTCTGCACATAGATCTCGGACGACCAGCCATAGTAGTTGTAGAAGTTGCAGGGCACAAAGACATCTGTCCCTGCGCCCACGCCGGAAACCGATGGGGTGCTGGGGACGCCGCTATAGGCATACGCTTCACTGTCGAAGGCCTCGGTAGTGGTCACTACTGTGGAAACGCTCTTGTCGGCACTCGAGGCCGATGTACCGATCAGGAAAGAGAAGGATGGAGCAAATGCTCTAGACTCTCGTCCGCCAAGGGTCGCGCACTGCGTCCCGTAATAACTGCCACTGCTGCTATAGTACGTGACATCGACATTCGTCCCTGCTGTCGGAGACCCGTTCCGGACGGCTATCCAGGACTTTCGTCCGCTACCGGAATACTCGAGTACGTCCGGGAAGAGCGTGCCAAAGCTTGGCCCGACCGCTAGCCCATCGGATCCACCGGCCTGAAAGGCGTCCCAAAAGCTGGCAAAGGTGTACGACCCAGGTCCCAAGCTTTGGCTAAACGGATCGTTCACATACACCAGGGCTTCGCCATCGACATCGCACACCCCGGTCACAACGATAAAGTGCCAGCCATCCATCCACTCAGGGTACTGCCTGGGCAACAGCCTTGTCGAGTCCACGTACGCTATGAACGGGAAACCAAGGTTCACCGTACGCTTAAGGGCATACTCTCCCTGGACACGGGAGCAGGGCAGGCCATAGTAACTGCAGGCGGTCTGCATTTGAGGCAGGCTCGTGACCGTCTCGCACCCACCGTTGTCATCATACCCGGTCATGCGCTTCCGCATCGTGTGCACCCACGCGATGTCAGTGAGGCCCGATTCCCTTTTCCCGTCTGCTTGAACGGCCATGGCCATGCTGGCAGGCCCACAGTTTTCATCCCCATTGTAGGTCAATACCGGTGGTGTAGAGCAATCGTACCGCATCTCCCATTGGGTCAGGTAAGGTACCGGGAGCCTGGCTGCGGCCCGCAACCCAAAGGCGAGCAGAAGGGCGCCTACCAAGCCGGCTATCAACAGCAGTTTACGGACAATTCCCGCATGCATCTTGCCCTCCTCCTTACTTGGTGATCAGGCTCTTGTCGGCCAGATCCAATAGGGCGATCCGTGAGATCCGCTGCCCCAAGAGACCCGCAGGGTACTCTCTCACCACGAAAGCCATCCTGTGGCCGACCCTGGAAATGGACGGTGCCTTTAGCAGAGAGGGCGTCATCTCCCGGGGTGTCAGCCGCTCGAGCTCGCTGCCGTCAGCCCGCATAGACCAGATGGCTTCCTCCCAATAGAAGGCGATCCTGTCATCGGAGAGCCACTGAGGCAGAGAAACACTACGAAACGCCGCTTCCGGATAACGCAGTTCCGCTACCTTGTGCAATTCCTGGCCCTGGGCCGTCATGATCCAGAAATCGGGCTCCGCCAGGCGTTCTAAGCGCGTGGCAAAGAACGCAATCCGCGACCCGTCAGGAAACCAGAGGGGATCTGGTGGCCCGTAATCAGCGGGCTGTGGCAGCAGGCCCGTCGTACCCGCGGCCAGATCGACCAGCGCGAGCCGGCCCACCGCTATCTGCATCTCGTAGCCCACCGCCAGCTTGCTGCTGTCCGGCGCCCAGGCGAGGTAACCCATCCCACCGCCGGATAGCATGAACGCCCTCACCGCAAAGCGGACGCATTCCTGGGTGTTCACGCGACAGACCCACAAGTTGTCGGGATTCATGGAGTCTTTGGGCACCGTGATGCAGGCGATGCTCTGGCTGTCGGGTGACCAGGCAAACTCTTGGATGATCTCGTCCAGGCTCGCCGTCAGGTTGAGCAGCCCGCTGCCTTGCGCATCGGCGAGGTAAATGTCGTGGTAACTGCCCACCTCAGTCCATGGATCGGTCCAGGTCGCCATGGCCACGGTGCGGCCATCCGGCGACCAATCGACGCGCTTGGGACGGATCTCGCCGCCGCGCTGCAGGAAGGGCCTGACCTGATCGCTGTCCAGCGAAAGGGCAAAGACATCCTCCTTTTCTCCTGTGCTCTGCTGGGAGACGAACAGCACCTGGTGCCCATCCGGGGAAATGGCGGCGTCCCGCACCAGCTCCAGGAGCCCTAGCTCTGGCGTGGGAGTCGGCGTAGGCCATGGAGCCAAGGAGGGTACCGGCGTCTGAACAGGGGATTGGAACGTCCGATCGGCCGGCGTTTGGGTCGGTGTGGGCATCTGTGCAGTTGGTCCGATCGGGGTCTGGACGGGGGACTGAAACGCGGGCTGGGTCGCCGTCTCGATTGCTGCTGCCACCCCCGCCGCCTGGTTGGGCCTCTGTTGGGAGCCCGATGCCCGGCTAAACAGGGAGACCAAAAGCACGGTCAAGATCGCCAGGGTGACGAAACCTGCCAGCCCTTTGAGCAGTGCGGTCAGTCTTCTCATGTTCCGGCCTCCCCTCACAGGACATGATGCGCCCTTTGGCAAACGCAAAAAGTGCACCCCGCGCGCAAGCAATGATGTCTACGGCGATGGCGCACTCTCTGACTAGATGCCTCTATTATTACTACTTTGTCACTTTAGTTCTGGGCGGAATTGTTCAATGAGTCCTGTAGCGATGAGCTCCAAGATAGCCAGGCCGCGCAGTCGGTCAACGATGAGGCGATGCATGTATGCCAGCGAATGGCGACG
>Ga0315274_10003802_pt1 | contig 22380 bp, 23 predicted proteins | sample YL17G02_20_MG_FD_203700 | JGI IMG/M metagenome (GOLD analysis project Ga0315274, IMG submission 203700) | Sediment microbial communities from Yellowstone Lake, YNP, Wyoming, USA - YL17G02_20 | ecosystem: Environmental > Aquatic > Freshwater > Lake > Sediment | place: USA: Wyoming | collected...
TCGGCTGACCGCCTACTTGAACGAACTTGTGAAGCATCTGGCGGGGAAGGGTTTTGACACGAGCCATTTTGCTCTTTATCCCATAGATGAACCGATGGGGCAAGGCTGGGGCGCGGTCGAGACCGTGGCACGGTTCGGGAAAATGGTGAGAGAAGCCAATCCCGCAATCATGATTTACGTGAACGGAGGCGGCGAGTTGCCGATGTATGAAGCGTTGGCACCGGTTACGGACATCTGGTGTCCCGGCATCAGTATGCTTCCTGACAACTCATCCGAGATGCGCATCATGCGGACATCCGGAAAGATGCTCTGGTCGTACGACTGCGCGTATCCGTATGCGCGACCGGTCGGACCGAACATTAAGAACATCAACATCGTTGGTCAGTTCAGGACTGCGGCGTTGTTCGCGTTCCGGCATGGCGCAACTGGCATCGGTTACTGGTGCTACAACATAGGAGAGAACCCCTGGGGCAGAATCCAGGCGGAGTACCCATTGGTCTATCCGGGCAGTACGAGACCAGTCACAAGCCGGAGGTGGGAAGCGGTTCGTGAAGGGATTGAGGATTACAGAATCCTTTCTGCGTTACGGCGCGCCTCCCAGGCACCGAAGACAGGTCGTGCCGAGGCTGAAGTGCAGAAGCGGATACGGACACTCCTAGAAGAACGGCTGCCCGCAATGATTGATGAGAGCAATGCCAACGTCGTACTGGGACAGGCGCGGTATGTGCTGGACGCCGTCAGCAACGACTCGACCATTCGGGCTTTTCGAGATGAGATGATGCGTTGTGTCGAAGCCCTCGCACGGTGTGAAACGCTTGATTGAGTGCCGTACAAGCAGAAGAAATCTGATGTGGCTCGTAGCGCCCGCATCTTGCGGGCAGTGGTGAGGGCGTCGAGCCTTGTATCTGTTTAGCGCTTAACCGCAGAGACGCAGAGGACGCGGAGAGTCGCAGAGGAGAGCTGGAAATCTCTGCGCGTGCGAGACACCGTTCCCTTTGTGTCATTCCCGCGAACGCGGGAATCCCGAAAAGAACGATGAGTCGGCTGGTGCTGGAGACGTTAGTGTGGGGTGTCCGCGGTGGCGGACTACCGCCTTCGAAGGCGCAAGCAAGACTTGCGCACTCCAGGAAAAGCGGCGTCGTTGCTTATTGCTAATACGAGTGTCAATAGAAAGGATATGAACATGCGCGAACCAAGAAGCTCAATAAGCTGTCGTGTCATCGCCGCGTGTATTGGACTGCTGGTTGCGGCTTTGGCATTGCCCATCTGGTCGGCTCCTCCGGAGAAATCACCCGGACGCACGCGAACCTCGAGAGAACGTATGTTGCCGGAACGGCTCGCGGCAGCCCATGAGAACGTGAGGCGTTACCAGGCGGCGCGTGAAACACTGTCTCCTTTGCCGGGCTATGCCGATTACCGTGCGGCCATTCATCTTCACGTGGAAGATTCGAGTCATACCGGCGGCACCTATCCTGAAGTTTTGCGCGAGGCGAAGCAGAACGGCGTGAGCGTCATAATGCTCAGCGACCACTACCGCCCGCCGCGTGATTTCATGGATAGCTGGCACAGCCTGAAGGACGGCGTCCTGTTCATCCCCGGGTGCGAAGCAAAGGGATTCCTCTTGTATCCCACGTCCTCGATCATGGCAGTCATGGACGGAGCGAAAGAAACGCTCATTGAGAGAACGACCCAAGGAGACGGGCTTATCTTTCTCTCCCACGTGGAGGAGCGAGTTGCACATCCTATGGACGGACTCACAGGCATGGAAGTTTACAATCGTCATTACGATGCGATGGAAGACATAGACGCGCTTCTCGCTATCGGTATGATGATGACCGACGCCACAGAGCTCGCCACGCTCAAGAGACTGGTTGATACGTACCGGGACGAACTTCTGGCAGCGCACCTGGACTATCCAACTGTGTACCTGAACAAATGGGACAAGGAGACCCAGATTCGGCGGTTAACTGGCGTTGCGGCGAACGATTGTCACCATAATCAGGTCTTCATCGTGAAGATGATAGACGAACGTACCGTCGGTATCGGAACTACATTCGACAGGGACGACGAACTACGAGTCGTCACCGCCGACAAGCGTCCGGGCATTCTCGAACTGACGAAAGGACACAAGCCCGGGGATGAACTGGGACGAGTAGATCTCGACACGTACGGCAACTCGTTTCGCACGGTAAGCACCCATATCCTGGCGCCGGAACTCACCGAACCTGCCGTGCGTGCAGCCCTGCGTTCGGGTCATGCCTACGTGAGCCACGACTGGATGTGCGATCCGACGGGGTTTCGGTTCGTCGCCACACCTCAAGGAAGCGCCGCGGGACAACCGGGACCGGCTCATATTATGGGAGATGAGGTGCGTTACATGGAGGGGCTTGTGTTGCAGGGCGCGTTTCCCGTAGATTGCGCCATCCGGTTGTTGATGAACGGCAAGCCGGTTGGAGAGTGGCAGGGACGCCGGTTCGAGTACGCTCCTGGCGGTCCCGGCGTGTATCGCGTCGAGGGCTGGCTGAAAGTGGATGGCGAAGACCGATCCTGGATTTACTCCAACCCGATCTATCTGCGCTGAGATGCGTGTGCGGTCGTTCTGATTGTGATTAACCCGGACTCCCCATGTGGGAGAGTCATCTCTAGATCGAAAGTCTTGGTTTACCCCTATGAATAAGGTATTCCCTCGGGGTCATGGTCCAAGACGGCAGGAAATCCAATGGGTGAAGCGCGGAAGGATGCTCTACGGGTCGTTTTTGACCGCAGTTTGAGGCCGGAGTTTCACGGTTCCAAGGTCACAAGCGATGCAGGGCTGTTGGCGTACCGGGAGTCGGATGAGACATCGGTACTGACTGCGATGGCGGAGGATCTCTTTGACGATTAGCGAACGGGGAGTAATACTCAGCACACGTTGAAGGCATCGTTGCGACAGTTCGTGTTTAGCCGGCTGACGGGCTACGAAGATACGAACGACGCCGACCGGCTTTGTGTGCGCCCCCGCCATGCGCCACGTTGCGGGTAGGAAGGCAAAGCACCGTGACGCAGCTTCTACAAGCCAGATGAGCCAGTTTGAGATCGAGTCTTGACTGAACCGTACCATGTAGAGGCCCTGATGGACCTTCCGGGCAAATGGATTGACCGGGTCCGCTGCGGCGCGCGCCAACACGGCCAAAACGGTGTTCGCAAGCATGGAAATGACTCCAGACTTGATGGCGGAGTCTGTGTCAAATTCGCACGAACTGCGAAGCCGGGCGCTTACGAGGGCTACTTCCTGGCCGTGAACGGCCTCACAAAGAGACCATGACAGCACAGTCGGCGTTGACGCCATCGGCAAAGAAGATTAGGATCAGCAGAAAGCGGCTTGCGGAAGTCACAGGCAGGTCCACGTGGGAAAGCCCGGCTTGAGCTTGAGAGCAATCGAGGATACTCTCATCCGGTATGCCGTCGCTGGCTGTTAAGAAAGGAAAGGGCTATGAGATCCGGCTTTCACGTGGGGCGCTTTTCTGCTGTGTTACTTATTTATGCAGGGGCATCCCTTCCGTGCGCTGCCGAAGCGAAATACCGCGCGGAGGCGACCGGTGTGGAAGTCCAGTTCCACGAATATCGGGGAGTCGCAGCGGTTTCTGTCGAGCCACTTGAAAAGCACACACTGCGAATTGACGTGGAGCCGAAGACCGAACGCCGCCCGCTCACCATCCGCGTTGACCTACCGCAACGTGGCCCCCATGCTTGGCCCCTCGAACACGTGAACGTCGTTGACACGAAAGGCAACCCCCTCCCCGTCCGACACGACGGCATACAGTGGGATCGGATCTTCTTCTCTGTTCCTTCCGTGCGTGCCGCCTATTTCGTCCGGGTGGCCGACCCACTGCCCGGCAATTCCAAGCCGCTGCCTTCAGAAAAGGACCGCAACGTTACCGACGCGGCGACTGGCCTGGCCGCGACCATCTGCAACTGGTTTCAGGGCCGCCGTGCCGCCCTGAGCATTCGGTTCGATGATTCCCACCCGACACACCTTTCAAGGGCGCTCCCCGTACTCCGGAACTGCGGATTCAGGGCCACGTTCATGATCAATCCTGGCAATCCGGATTACGAGAACCACAAGGCGGCTTGGGAAGCATGTGCAAAGCGGGGCGACCAGGAATTTGCCAATCACACGATGCACCATCGCGGCGCCGCCTCCGATGAAGAAATCGATCGCGAGGTGGGCGATGTGTCGGAGTACATCTGGAGCCTCTTCCCCTGCCGAAGCAAACTCATCGCCCTCAATCGGGGCGGAGGAACAACGTGGGTGACGAAGAAGCCCTTTCAACACTACCTCGACAGGTATCACCTTTTCATTGCCGATGGTTCGCTGGGCATGGACGATGTCTATGGTAACCGAGTCGCAGCTTTTCGTTTGCACCTTGAACGCCACATTGAGCGCGGCCTGTGGTGTAGAGTGCATTTCCACTCCATCGGCGACGGTCTCAGCACGAGCGAGGCCAACTTCCGTGCCGCCATGGAGGTTGTCAAAGAGCACGAATCGGATTTGTGGATCGCCGGCATGGCCGACATCTACAAATACCAGATGGAACGCCGCGCAACTAAGCTCGCGTTTGAGCATGAAGTGCCCGATCGCGCCGCCCTCGTCGTCTCGTGCCTCACCGATCCGAACTTGTTCGACCAACCATTGACGATCGAGTTGACCGTTCCGGACTCGTGGTCTGCTAAAGATGTATCCGTCAAGGGTCGCGATGGGAAATCGGTGCCGATCCGAACGGCAGACCTGTCCGGCCGTGCCATACTGCGGTTTGACGTCGTGCCGGTCAACGAAACGTATACGATTGAGCGGGCACGGCGAATTCATCATTAAGGCCGCTGTGGAAGAGGCAGCGAGTCCGCCTTCACGATGCGCGCACCGATACCTTGGCTTGCCGTTGATCATGGAGGTCCGGCAGGTACACCCACGTAGCGTCACCGGATTTCTTAGTGGCAATGTCTAACGGTCCGCGTTGTCCGCGCTGTGATAACTCAGCATGCACCGTCTGGCAGTCGGCGGGAAACGGTCCGATACGAATGCTCAGGGTGGGAATTGGTTTTGTGCTCTTCACCTCTAAGTCCCATCCGCGTTCGGTTCGATTCAGGTCGTAACTCAGGGTCGCTTGTTTACAACCGCCTTCTCCCAGCACGACGATGGGCCATGAGTTCACAGAGATGCCGTTCCACGAGGTGGGTGGACGAGGCACGAGCAGTGTCCTGTCAGGACGTGTTCCATCAATCCCTATGACGATGCGGATAGCTTTCAGGCACTCGGCAAAATGGACGAATCCGCCCATGAACCCAACACGATACCAGAACCGTCCGCTCGGATGGACATTCGATCCTTCTGTCCATTGGTACGGCTCGATGCGCGAATCGTATGCGTACTTCGCCATGTTCTCGATGAGCTGCGTATAGTCCGCGGTACGATCCAGCAGGAGCGCAGCCTGAGTTATGAACCCGTGACCGTATCCTACGACTCGCATAAAATCGTATCGTTTGTTGCGATCTGCGTCGTGAATCCGTTCGTCAAAGCTTGCCCGGCTGATCTCGAGCGATTCGGCATCATAATCAGGCGAACGTTCGTCAGCAGGCGTCAAAACGCCGATATCGGCGAGCGCGATCAGCGGACCGAGTTGCTGGCAGAGGGTGCCCCATTCGCATTGCTCGACATATTTCCATGTCGGACCGAACCGCAGCGTATCCTCCCCGTACGGTTTTCTCAGGACAAGGCTTTTCAGGAATCCGATTCTCATTCGCTCGGCGTATGCGATCCACTTGTCAGCCAGCTCGTGTTTTCCGATCGCTTTCGCCATCTCGGCTGACGCGATCAATCCTGCCCGGCACATCGAGTTGCCGTAGATGTCCAGCCCGCGCCCGCCTCGTGTGCACTCGCTATCGCCCCAGAGCACACCTTCAGGAGTGACCTCAACCTCCATACCGCGTTTCGAAAGGTCGAACGGGTTGTCTATGGACCACACGATCCAATCCGCCAAGCCTTGGGTCGTTTCCCAGTTCTGTTCGAGCCACTCCGCATCGCGACCTGACGAAATCCATGCGCCGTACCTACCGAGCATGTACAATCCGTGACCATCAATTTCAGGCATACCAAGGACAGGTTTACCGGTAGTGGTGTGCAAGGGTGTCCGCTTCTGGAGCAGGAAGTTGGGTGCATTTTGCCCGCGCAATCCTTCATGTTTGAAGAATACGCGAGGCGCGTGGGGTAGGGGAGCGATGTCAGCGCTGTGAAGGTCGAGATCGTACCGGGACGCGGAAGCTCGGACTCTGTCTCCAAGACCCAGTAGAGCCGCTTCAAACATTGTTCTGCCGGTGTCTCTGCTCCAGGCATCTTCAGGAGACGGCGGCAGTTTCGCGTTGTATAACCCAAGCCCCTGATCGTAATGCTGATAATAGGGTGCCTGAAATTCGTCATCGTTATATGCGCTGAACACGCGACCATCGGTCAGGATTGTCCGGGGCAACGCATGGCTCACGGTCCGGTAGAATATGGCATTCAGAAGGTGCGCCCACCTGTCACCTCGAAAGCTGACCCGAGGACTATCATAGCCTTCCGGAACCGTCACGGGGAAATCTTCAGGCACCGAGTCCAGAAATGTGTACACTGACCGTTGAAGTTTCTCGATCCGCGCATTGAGAACCGCAGGCTGGCAATCGTCACGAGCTATCGTGATGGCGGCAGCCGAATCACATGTAACATTAGGCAGAGACGCGAGCCTATGTGGTGTCGCGGGTCCTTCGACGGTGATCGCTGCAAACTGGGGTACGCCTTCTCTTGAGCTGTTCCTGCAAATCGTCACATCCGTGATCACTTCGTCCTGCACAAGAATGCGCGAGAAGTAGCGCACCGCTTGCCGTGCAGGTCTCGGTCTCCCCCACTCTGTGGAGAGGCGGTACGTCGGGTTTAACTTGAGAGAATCGGTGAGCGTCTGGCGCGCAAGCGAATTCGACTCGAACGGTTCGCGACACTGGTGCGGCGTTATGTATGCTTGGGCGTCCCACGGCCACGAATACCACATCGTTGCACCATAGACGAGAGGAACGCGGTCAACAGCGTTGTCAGCGTACCGAATCTCGATGCTGCCGTAATCGTCACCGATGAAGTGGTCTCTGCTGTAATCGAAGTTACGACCGTACCAGGACCGATGCCCTATGTCCACAGAATCGGTGTGACCAAGAAACAGGAGTGCTCGAGCGCGGCATCCGACGGAGATCGGTTCCCCGACAGGAAAAGCTTGAACTTGACCATTCTCTTTCTGTGAGGTCATGAACAAGCCCGTTGGTGCGCTCAAGTACACCATATTTCCGCTCTTCATCGCGAGAGGGACTGCTGCGAGGCTGGGATGTGGTCCCAGCTCACCAGAATAATGAAGCATCAGAGGTCGCGCTCGACGTTGAAGTTCATCGTCTGCCCAATGAATAACTACGGTGACATCACACCGAGTCGTCACTTTGGGCATCTCGAAAACGAGCATGCCTTGCCGGAAGTTAGATGTGCAGGGCACCCCGTCCGCATAGCATTCGACCCCGTTGGCTTGGACCGTCCGGACGGGAACGTCTAATTCTGCAGAGACACCGGGCACCAGAGAGACAGCACGCCTGAACCACTTGTGTTTGACAGGATAGGATGAGGGATCGGGATCGCCCCACTGTTCCTGTCCAAACCCTTCGGCACCGGGTCGAAACCACTGTTCGGCAACACCGACACACTGCGGGTCCGGTTTATAGGACCAACCAGCGGTTACGTCAATTGGCACGGACATTATAGCGTGACAGATTAGGAAACCCGCTACGAGCAAAGGCGATTCCTTTCTATTAGGACCAGAAGACATACTACCTGCGATCCAGTGTATTTTTCAAGGTCAGCCGCAGTTCAGAACCGCTGTAGAACTGCTCAAACGAACGTCACTTGCGACCTTGCGTCGAACTCGGGAATGTTGTACAATACCCCTCGAACAGAAAAACGATCGAATGCGGCTCACGTCAGGGCGAAGGTGGTTGCGGAAAGTGCCGCGCAAATGGCGAGTAGCGGACGGAACCGGTTTCGCTGTCACACGTGGTCGAGGTCAACCGCTGCGGGCGAATGTCAAATTGAGCATGGCTAAACTATTCATAACGGTAGCACTTGTAGGAGTGATTTTTGCGCTGTCCGATGCGTGGAGCGAACCGGCGGCGCCGGATGGTCGGCTTTGTGTCGTCATAGATCCCGGACACGGCGGGCGTGATACGGGTTCCGTCGGCAGAAACGGCCTCAAGGAAAAAGATGTCACGCTGGATATCGCACAACGGTTGCGTGCACTGCTTGAGGGCAAGCTAAGAGCGAAGGTTGTCTTGACGCGCAAGGGTGACTATTACATGTCTCTTGAGGACCGCGCGAACGAAGCCAATCGTGCGAAAGGTGGTTCACCAGCGGATTTGCTGATCAGCGTTCATGCAAACGCCTGCATGGAACCCGCCGTTAATGGGTTCCAGGTGTTTTATGCGTCACAAAGCAGGGAGCTAAGTCTTGATGAGGTCGTGCGGATGCAAGATACCGGTGCCGCGGCAGGACTCGCCGGAACCGGTCAAACGCCTGGGACGTCCAGTCAGGGATGGGCTGCACAGTACCAGAAACACAATGAGGCGAGCAATCTTCTCGCGTCAGCAGTAGCGTCGTCGCTAGAGACTCGGTTGACCATACCCAAGCTGACGACGGCACCGGCAGTATTGAAGTTGCTCCGGAACGTGGACATGCCGGCAGTTCTCGTTGAGGTCGGATTTCTCTCAAACGGGTCGGGCGAGACCATGCTGGCTGCAGAGAGCTTCAGAGGCAGGTGCGCTGATGCGTTGTCGCAGGGGATCGCTAGCTACCGCGATCAGATGCGTGACCGGCTGCTGGGAGCGTTCGGCAGCGTGAGTTCTGGCGCGAGAAACGCACCGGCTACCACAGGCGGGTTGTAGCATGAGAGAAATAACAACCAAGACGTGTCATCATCCACGGTCTTTACAGTGATCGGGCTATGCTAAGTAAAGCTACAAAGACGTTTCTTCTGACATTGTGGGTGCTCACGGTTTGCGCCCTGATAATCATCGCACTAGTGCTGCTGCGCCAGTTCTTCTCTGAGAGCGGCGGGTTCGTGTACGACCGGGGCAAGTGGCGACAGACCGAACCCGTTGAGACCACATATGGAGTGACCTTGTTGTTTGGTTCTACCGACGGACAGGGACTGACGAGAGAAGAGCGGAAAACAAGAAGAAGAGAGACGTTCCTGGAGCAGGTTGGAGAGGTGCTCGAAGAGCTAATCCGGGGACCGTACAGCGTTTCGGGGCGAACCATCCCACCTGCCAGTAAGGTCAACAGCATTTTCCTCTTGCCTAACAAGACGCTGGTCGTAGATTTCAGCAGCGAGTTGCAGATGTTACATACGGGCGGTACAACCGGTGAGATATTCACGGTCTATTCGATTGTAAATACGCTCACCATGAACTTCAAAGAAGTCGAAAAGGTTCAGATCCTCATTGACGGAGACGAGGTCGAAACCCTCGCGGGTCATCTCGACCTCGAACAACCCCTTACCCAGGACAGTAGATGGCTTAAACCTTTCGTGACGCCGCCGACACCTGCGACGGAAAAGCCTTCCGCGTAAATCGAGCGGTCTTTGTCGGGACGCTGTTTATGAACTCTGGCAATAATGCCCTAACACACCGTGATGAAGGTCAGCAACGTTCTCACCAGCAGGATGGAGGCATGCTGCACCAGCGTATGGGGTTGAGGTACTTTGCAGTCGGGGGAGGTATCATCCTGGCGTCTTGCATTGCGGGAGTGTCCCTTTTCGTTCTTTTTCTCGTCTCACGCCCGGTGGATCTGCGGGAAACGATCGCCTCCATTGACGCGGCAATTGATGGCACGGTTCGCGAGGCTGATACAGCCGTTCAACCAGCCGCCGAGGAAAGAAAGGTCGTTCGTGACCGTCGTGCGATATGGCTGCACATCTCCAGAGCCTACCGGCTCAGTTTGAGCGGAGCAAGAGCGACGCAGCTCGTGAACGCGCTTCGTCAAGCAGTCAAGCAAAAGGGAGCGGAACTAGCTACTGTCAGTGAGGATCCGAACCAGATCCTCATTTCAATCACGCTCGAGGGTCTGGAAACGCATACCTTGAAGTTGCTCATCAAGAGCGAAGTTCCGGAAAAGAACGAACCGTCGCTCGCGACGAAGACAGATAACAGATCCGCAATCGCGATAATCGTAGATGACCTTGGATACGGTGGTGAGGCAACAGAACTCCTGTTCTCCCTGCAGATGCCGTTAACAGTGTCGGTGCTGCCACAGCTCCCCGCATCAAGGACGTTAGCGAGACGAGCGCGGGCACTGGGATTTGAAGTTATGCTCCACTTGCCCATGGAGGCAGACGGGAACGAGCCTGCTCAACCGGGTGAGTTGAGAATAGGGATGTCTCGCGATATGATTGCCCGGATAATCAAGGAGAACCTTACGACGGTACCGGGCGCGATCGGTGTTAACAATCACAGAGGGAGCAAGATGACCCAGTTAGAAGCGGAAATGATCAAGATTCTGCCGGTCCTCGCAGACAATCGGCTCTATTTCGTTGACAGCCTGACGACACCGGAATCGGTTGCTCTCCGGATGGCGAAGAAGACAGGGTTGCGGACCATAGGAAATGATACGTTCCTCGATAACGATGGAGATGGAACCAGTATGCAGGATAGAATCGAGGAACTCATGCGCATCGCAGAGACGCGCGGATATGCTGTGGGCATATGCCATTCAAAACCAGCGACGATGAAGGTGCTTGGAGATTTCCTTTCGATGGCGCGCGCAAGAGGATTCGAGTTTGTACGGGTGTCAGAGTTGATGGAAAGGATGGAATACCGGCATGCTCGTTCTAGGAATTGAGACATCCTGCGACGAAACGGGCGTCGCGCTCGTCGAGGATGGAACAAAGATCCGCGCAAACGTTGTAGCGTCCCAGGTTCCTGTTCATGCGAGATACGGTGGCGTCGTGCCCGAACTCGCGTCTCGCAACCATATCATTGAGATGACGCGGCTGCTGCGCCGGTGCTTCGACGAATCTGGATTGACGCTAGACGATGTGGATGCGATAGCGGTAACCCGCGGTCCTGGACTCGTCGGGTCGCTGCTGGTGGGATTAAGCGTTGCGAAATCGCTCGCGTACGTCAGACGGGTGCCGTTGGTGGGCGTGAATCATATAGAAGCACACATTTATGCGAACTTCCTGTTCCGGAACGAACCTCAATTCCCCTTCGTAGCGCTGGTCGCCTCAGGTGGTCATACTTGCATCATCAAATGCGTCGATCACGGAGCTTACGAACTTCTCGGACAGACAAGGGATGATGCGGCGGGCGAGGCGTTCGACAAAGTGGCGAAACTTCTGGGGTTGCCGTATCCGGGAGGTCCTTCCATAGAAAAGGATGCAGCTACCGGGAATCCGAAGGCTATAGACCTTCCCCGCCCGATGACCGAGACAGAGACCCTCGATTTCAGCTTTAGCGGGCTGAAAACCGCGGTTCTCTATTTGACCCGCGAGCTTGGCTCAGGCGGATTGGAGGCGGGGAAAGGGAACCCGAGCAGATCCGATCTTTCCGCAAGCTTTCAGGCAGCGGTCGTTGACGTGCTGGTTGCAAAAGTCAAACGGGCACTCGCACAGACAGATGTCCGAAGAGTGGCATTAGCAGGTGGTGTAGTCGCGAACAGGTTGCTGCGGGAACGGTTTGCGGCTGAGGTGGGACGCGGCGGGAACGGTTTGCACATCCCGCCCGTTGCGTTTTGTATTGACAATGGAGCGATGGTAGCGTCGGCTGGCTATTTTCGGTTGATGCGGGGCGAGCAAGCTGACCTGACACTCAACGCAGACCCGAACTTGCGTCTCGGCTAGAGCCTGTTTTCTGGCGGAGTCGTTTATCCGACGTGCCCGAAAATGCGGGGACATCGTCATGCTGTTGGGAACGGACCATTTGATGGGAGCTACAATTTTTGTTGCCAAAAGGGTGTGCCTATGGTATTATTTCATGGTAACGAGAAACTCTTGAATCTCAAGAAGCGTAGTACGGGTATCCTCACTGCACTTTGGTTCGTAAAACACGACGATGGAGGTAACTGATGAGAGCTTACGAGACGATGTTTATTGTCCGTCCGGACGTTGAAGCGGAAGACTTGAATAAAGTTGTCGGACGGGTTGAGGACGTGATCAAATCTAATGGCGGCACGGTAGTGCGGTCGGAGATTCTGGGCAGGAAACGGCTCGCCTACGAAGTGAAGAAACACATGGATGGGATTTACGTGAGGATAAATTTCGATGCGCCGCCCGAGATTGTCTTGAAGCTGCGCGAGCATTTCCGGTTTAACGAGGATGTTATCAGAGACCTGATTGTGCAGCAGGAGTTGGAACACCGAGAGCAGGGAGTACCGACCAGTTTTGTGGCGGCTGTTGATGATAGAACGGACGAGGGTGAGGGCGAACGATATCGGGATGATGACGAGGACTGAGCTATGGCGAAACTCTCAATGATAAACGTGAACAGGGTGTTTCTTGCAGGACGGCTCACGCGCGATCCGGAACTGAGATATACCCCTTCCGGAGTTGCAGTCACGACATTGCCGCTTGCAGTGAGCCGAACATACCTCTCGAAGAGCGGGGAGAAGAAGGAGCAAACGTGTTTCATTAATGTGGTTGTGTGGCAAAAAGCCGCCGAACGATGTGCTGAGTATCTCGGCAAAGGGAAAGCCGTGTTCGTCGAAGGGAGATTGCAGAGCAGGAGCTGGGAGGCGGAGGGCGGGCAGAAACGCAGCATGATTGAGGTTACAGCCCTGAGTGTGCAATTTCTGGAGTGGCCCGAGAAAGGAGCGACAGAAGAGGCGCCTGCCGCAGAAGGTGAAGAGAGCGCCCCGGAAGAGGAAGTTCCATTCTGATCTTGTTCGGTTCGTTCAGGATAAGGGTTTTCGACAAGACCGGGCGGTGCGAACGAAGTGACTGGTCTCTGTAAGATTAGGGTGTTAGTAGTGCAACACAGTATGTTTAACTGCGAGTTCAAAGAAGCCTGTCCATAGAGGAGAGCCATAATGGTTCTAAAGAAGAAGGAGAAGAAACGGAGCTTCAGAAGAAAGGTCTGCCGCTTCTGCGCCGACAAGATTGAATCTATAGATTACAAGGATTGGCATAAACTGAGACATTTCACGACGGAGCGGGGCAAGATCATACCGCGGCGCATTTCCGGCAACTGTGCGAGACACCAGAGGCTGCTGAGCGCTGCTTTGAAGCGAGCGCGACAGATAGCTTTGCTGCCGTACGCTTCCGACTGAAACTGAACGGGGACCGATACCGCCGCACGCGGCGCGTGCCGCATCGTCGGGGTGACGGGCGTGTCCGCAGGGTGCACGAGAGCACCCGGGTTGGCGCGGAACTCATTTGGACGCACACGATCTTTCTTGTGTCGAGCGGGTAGTCTTCCAGAGAAGGTTGGTGTATTGTCTGCTCTTTACCGAGTTCATGCTGGCAGACGTGGTATTGCAGGCGAGGGAGGGAATGTGAGTGAAAGTCATTCTCAAACAGAGGATCGTTAATCTTGGGAACGTCGGCGATATGGTCACGGTATCAGATGGGTTTGCTCGAAACTATCTGTTGCCGCGAGACCTCGCAGCGCGAGCCGAGAGCGGTAAAATGGAGCAGATCGAACACGAAAGGAAACTGATCCAGGCGCGCGAAGAGAAGGCGTCAAAACAGGCGCAGGAACTCGCGAAAAAGATCGAGGAGATCTCGTGCACAATAACCGCAAGAGCGGCTGAAGAAGATAGATTATTCGGGTCGGTGAGTGCGCCGGACATAGTGCAAGCGCTTCGGGAATCGGGCATCGAGATAGACAAGAAACACGTGGAACTTAAAGAGCCGATCAAAATGCTGGGGGTCTATTCCGTGCCCATCAATCTGGGACGGGGAGTTGCGGCGCGATTGAAACTGTGGGTCGTGAGGGAATAAGTAATGGGAGCAAGGCTTAGCGCGGGCATCATCCCGGTTGATCGGGTTCCTCCACAGAGTACCGACGCTGAACGGTCCGTACTGGGAGCGATGCTACTGAATCCTGACGCCGTTCCACGCGTGATAGAGGTGCTCCAGGAGGGCAATTTCTACAAAGAGGCGCACCAGCGAATCTACAGTGCGATTGTGACCCTGTTCGACCGAAACGAACCCGTAGATATACTGACCACCGTGGAGGCACTGACGAAGCAGGGAACGCTCGACGCGGTGGGTGGGGCGTCCTACCTGGCAGAGCTTCTCGATGCCGTTCCGACCGCGGCGAACGTTGACTTCTACGCCAAGATCGTCCGCGAGAAAGCGATTTTACGAAGCCTCATCGCAGCATGCACTCAAACGATAACCGAAGCGTACGAAGAGACCGGCGAACCTGACGACCTCCTCGATAGCGCGGAACGGATGATATTCGAGATTGCAGAGAGCAAGCTGTCAGCACCGGTTGTCCCGGTCAAGGACCTCGTTGTTGAGAGCCTCGAACGGCTCGAGAACATGATGAGAGAGCGGTCCGGTGTGACGGGTATCGCGACGGGATTTCGGGATCTTGATCGGCTGCTATCGGGTCTTCAAAACTCCGAACTCATCATAGTTGCCGGTCGTACCGCAATGGGTAAGACGAGCTTTGCACTCAATATTGCGGAACATGCTGCGGTCAAAGAGGGTTTTCATGTTGGTATATTCAGCCTTGAAATGTCGAAAGAGCAGCTAGTCCAGCGGTTGTTGTGCTCGCTTGGAAGGGTGAACTGGCACCATCTTCGGACAGGATTTCTCGCGCAGGAGGAGTTTGGTAAGCTGCCGATGGCAGCCGACAGGCTTTCTCGAGCTCCTATCTATATAGATGACACGCCGGCAATCTCGATCCTCGAGATCAAAGCGAAATCGCGTCGGCTCAAGGCTACGCGGAAACTCGAGCTTGTCATCGTGGACTACCTCCAGATGGTTCAGGGACGAGGTCGAGCCGAGAACCGCCAGCAAGAAGTCTCGGAGATCTCCCGGTCGCTGAAAGCCCTCGCGCGAGAACTCAAGGTGCCGGTAATAGGGCTGTCTCAGTTGTCTCGGGAGGTTGACAAACGTGAGACGCATGAGCCGCGCCTGTCCGACCTGCGCGAATCGGGCTCAATCGAGCAGGATGCTGATGTTGTCCTTCTGCTCAATAGATCGTGGGAATACGATCGCAAAGATGAGGACAGACGCAAAGCGACGGTCAGCGTGGCAAAACAGCGTAACGGGCCTACGGGAACGGTTGATCTGACTTTTGAAATGGACTATTCGCGGTTCGAAAACGCCGAAACAGCTCGGGAGGAATTTTGACCGCTTTCTTCCAAGAATTGGGCTTGGTCTCCGTTACCACGTTCGAAAGGGTGGGGGAGGTATGGCTGCTCTTCGTCAGGACTCTCGCGTACATAAAGCGGGCGTTTGCAAACCGTCATCTCGTGCTCGTCCAGATGATGGAGATCGGGGTCAACACGCTCCCCATGGTGGCAATCATGGCGGTGTTCACCGGTATGGTCATCGCCGTCCAGACCGGGTACCAGGCGCTTAAGTTCCATCTCGGAGGCATGGTCGGTCCGATAGTTGGGCTTTCGATCGCACGCGAGTTAGGGCCTGTGCTGACGGGGTTAGTGGTTGCAGGACGAGTCGGTGCGGCGATGGCGGCTGAACTTGGCACCATGAAGGTCACGGAACAGATTGACGCGTTGGAGACACTCGCTACTGACCCAGTCGAGTACCTCGTGATGCCACGGTTCATCGCTGCGCTCCTCATGCTACCGGTCTTGACGGCATGTGCTGACGCGATAGGAATAGTCGGCGGACTCGTGATAGCGGTGACTCATCTCGATCTTGACGGCAGCGTATATGTAAATGAAACCTTTAGGTTTATGAAAGTCTCTGACCTGATGAGCGGTCTTACGAAAGCCGCTTTTTTCGGCATGATCATTGCTATTATCGGCTGTTATCAAGGGCTTACGACCACGGGAGGCGCAGAAGGGGTGGGAAAGTCCACGACCCGCGCAGTCGTGGTATCGCTCATGCTGATTCTTGTAAGCGACTTCTTCCTGACGGTGCTGATTCTCGGTGGTAGACGCGGGTGGTAAAGGATGATCGGGGTTCGGGGGCTTCATAAGAGCTTCAACGGCAACCAGGTGTTGCGCGGACTTGACCTCCACGTGGAAAAGGGCGAAACGATGGTTGTCATCGGACGGAGCGGCTGCGGAAAAAGCGTCCTCCTGAAACATATCATCGGGATCATGAAACCTGATGAGGGGAGTATAACCGTGGCGGGACAAGAAGTGACCAGCATGGACAAGCGGGCGTTGAACGAGCTCAGGAAGATGTTCGGGATGCTCTTCCAGTCAGCGGCCCTTTTCGACTCGCTGACGGTTGCTGAGAATGTCGCATTTGGATTGCGCAGGTTCACCAACATGACCGACGGCGAGATCGCGGATAAAGTAGCTCAGAAACTTGAGCTTGTCGGGCTTCGAGGAATCGAGCCGCTGCATCCTGCGGAACTGAGCGGTGGAATGAAGAAACGCGTTGGACTTGCTCGCGCGCTCGCTATGGACCCGCAGATCGTGCTCTATGACGAGCCGACGACCGGAGTTGACCCTATCCTCGCCTCGTCAATCAACGAGCTTGTCCGCGACCTAAACACGAGGCTCGGAGTCACTTCGATAGTCGTGACTCACGATATGGTCAGCGCCAACAAGGTTGGCGACCGGATAGCCATGCTTTACCAAGGTGTGATACGGTGCGTCGGCACGCCGGAAGAGATACAAAAGAGCGACGATGCCGTCGTTCAACAGTTCATTCGGGGAATCGCTGAGGGACCTATGGAATGAAGGGGGAGTGTATATGTTTGAAGGTTCGATGGTTGCCCTGGCAACACCATTCAAGAAAAACGGGCACGTAGACAAGAAGAAGATCAAGGAACTTATCGAGTTTCATATAAAGAAAGGTACGGACGTCGTCGTGCCGTGTGGCTGTACGGGCGAAGCTGCCACCCTAACGCATGAGGAGCAGAAGGAGATTATCCAGTTTACGGTGGAGACCGTCGCCGGACGCATCAAAGTGATAGCGGGAACCGGTTCGAACAACACCGCTGAAGCGCTCGATCTGACGATGCACGCGAAGAAGGTCGGAGCGGACGGTGCGCTTCTGATCACGCCGTACTACAACAAGCCGACGCCCGCGGGACAGTACGCGCATTACAGGACGATTGCGCAGAAGGTGAAGATACCGATCGTGCTCTATAACGTGCCGTCGCGCACAGGCATAAGCATCGCGCCGGAGACCGTCGCGGAACTGTACAAGATCGGGAATATCGTTGCGATAAAGGAAGCGAGCGGGAGCATCGATCAGGTCAGCAACATACTGGACCTATGCGACATCACGGTACTGTCAGGTGACGATTCGTTGACGTTGCCGATCATGTCTGTCGGCGGGAGAGGCGTCATCAGCGTTGTTGCGAACATTGTCCCGGATCTTGTCCGTGATCTGGTACACAGTTTCCTGAACGGCGATGCGCAGAGAGCAATGCGGATTCATCGGCAACTCTTTCCGTTATGCAAAGCGATGTTCTACGAAACGAATCCGATACCGGTTAAACGCGCGATGAGTTTGATGGGGATGATCGAGAACAATTTGCGGTTGCCGCTTGTTCCGATGTCAGAACAGAACGAGGCGCGATTGAAAAAAGTCCTTCAAGAGTTCAAGCTGATCTGAAGGGCGTTTTCGAGACAGGAGCGCAAACACGATGGCTGACCAGCGAATAAAACTGTGCGTTGCAGGCGCGGGCGGGCGGATGGGACAACGTATTCTTGCGCTTGCTGTATCGGACGAGTCGTTCGTAATCACTGGCGCGCTCGAACGAGCTGACCATCCGTCAGTCGGATACGACATCAGCGCGAGCATCGGTTTGAAGAAGGCGCTCATCGTCGGCGGCGACGTAACCGCGAGTATCTCGAACTGTGATGTGGTGGTGGACTTTACGACGCCCGGTGCAACGCTTGAACATCTTGAAGCGGCCATGAAAGCGCGGAGAGCGATGGTTATCGGTACAACCGGGTTCACGGACGAGGAGAAGGCGAAGCTGAACGATCTGGCGGCGAGAATAGCGACGGTTATCTCGGCGAACATGAGCCTCGGCGTGAATTTGCTGTTTGCGCTGACTGAGTACGCAACAGAGATTCTCGGCTCAGATTTCGATGTGGAAATTGTCGAAGCTCATCACAGACTCAAGAAAGATGCGCCGAGCGGCACTGCGAAACGGCTCGCTGAAATTATCGCTGAGAAACGAGGGCTCGACATGAAAAGGGATCTGCGGCATGGTCGAGCCGGTATCGTTGGGGAACGTCCTGCTGGGGAAATCGGGGTTCATGCGATACGCGGCGGCGATATTGTCGGAGACCATACAGTCCTGTTCGCAGGATTGGGCGAACGGCTTGAGCTCATTCATCGCGCCCACAGTCGGGACACCTTTGCGCGAGGTGCTCTCAAAGCGGCTCAGTTTGTGGTCAACCAGAAACCGGGAATATACTCGATGCAACAGGTTCTCGGATTGAAATGAGACACAGGATCGAGCTATTGAAGACTGCATAACAACTGTCCTCTTATTACTGTCATTCCCGCGCTCTTGGGAATCCAGAGAGAAAATGAGACGAACATGAATGCAAATCAGATCCCAAAACAAGAGAATATGATCAGGATGGTTATTGCCGACTATAAGGCGGTCTTCGAGCGAGACCCGGCTGCAATAAGCAAGCTCGAAGTCCTGCTTGCGTATCCGGGATTTCATGCCATCGTATTGCACCGGATCGCCCACCGCCTGTGGAAATGGCGTATCCCATGGCTTCCGAGACTGATATCGCATTTCAACCGATGGCTCACTTTGATTGAGATTCATCCGGGAGCTCAGATCGAGAAAGGATTCTTCATAGATCACGGAGCCGGCGTCGTGATAGGGGAGACTGCTGTAGTTGGCGAAAACGTTACCCTTTACCAAGGCGTTACGCTCGGCGGCACCGGAAAAGAGCGCGGTAAACGGCATCCCACCATCGGCGACAATGCCGTGATAGCTACCGGCGCGAAAATTCTCGGTAACATTACTATCGGCGATGGCGTTCGCGTCGGCGCTAACGCCGTGGTCATCCGGTCTGTGCCCGACAACAGCACCGTCGTTGGCGTGCCCGGTCGTGTCGTTAAGATAGACGGCGTACGCGTTCCCGGCGCTCGTCTCGACCACAGCGACTTGCCCGACCCTATCCTCGAACGGCTTGAAAACCTCCAGCACGAGATAGACGATATCGAACGCCACATGAAATCGTGGCGGGAACAGTTCGGTCGCGACTACGAGAGCAACCAAGGCGATCAATCCGGGTAGGGACGCCCCAGTGGGGCGTCTCCGCATGGGAGCGAGAAGATGCCGATGCCGGAAGAGGCGCCCCTGTTCAGAGGAGCGTATCGCGTCCCATCAGCACGATTCCGCGACGGGGGTTACGGTGCAGCCGGTTGGTACTTCGTCACGGTCTGCACGCATAACCATAGTTGTGTGCTTGGCGACGTCGTAGATGGCGCGGTGCGCCTATCCAAACCCGGCGAGATAGCCGCTCATGAATGGCAGAAAACCGAACACGTACGACCCGACATCCAGTTGGATGCATGGTGCATCATGCCTAACCACATCCACGGAATTATCGTCATCAACAAGGCTGACCCGACTGTAGAGACGCCCCGGTGGGGCGTCTCCGAAGGAATCGAACGATCCCGCCTGAAACCCAATTCCCTCGGGTAGTGTCGGTCAGTTCAAATCAGTATCCACGAAACGTATCCGTGCGGCGGGATTTTTGGATTTCGCGTGGCAGGCGAGGTTCTACGACCATGTCATTCGGACCGAAAAGTCACTCAGGAAGATCCGAGAATACATAGTCTACAACGCAGCGAAATGGCAGTTTGACAAAGAGAATCCGGCAAATGTACGGGCCCCTCACGTGGATATCTGAATCGGTGAGACGCCCCACCGGGGCGTCTTTACAATGGCGGCCGAGCGGTAGCGAAGGGTGCGAGATTCTTCGCTGCGCTCAGAATGACATGGATGCCAGCTCTTTCTGCCGTTCGATGTCAATGCGATATTGTCTCCTCGATCTCCCCTTGCATACCCAGTGTTCTCTGCGCCCTCAGCGGTTCAAGAACAACAGGTTAACCACGGAGAACACGGAGCGCACGGAGAGAACCGAGAACATGAACTGTTTGGGGCAGCACAAGCGCGAGCTGCTGGTGGATGACATACTTCCAATCTTTTTTCTGTAGTGCGCGTTTCGCAACTATGAAATTAGGTCATCGAATTTGACATTTCTTAGGGCAGCATGGTATTAAACAGCGACCTTTCGTTGACCAACAACAGGCGGTTTTGATGCAGATTGGAGGAGAGCGGTATGCGTAACCTCGTCGTGGTGCACCTGGTTGTGTGTCTTGTTGTGTGCGCCGTTGTATGCGCGACGTTTGCCGCTGAACAGACCGGTCCGGCGAAGACCACGTACAAGGTTGGGATGAAAGACGGTGTGCGGCTCGCGACGGACGTGTATCTGCCGGAAGGCGAAGGTTCGTGGCCAGTGCTCTTGACCCGGCTGCCGTACAACAAGAACGGTTTGAAAGGCATCGCGGGCAACTTTACGAAGCTGGGATATGCTGTTGTTGGACAGGATGTCCGAGGCACGTTTGAATCGGAAGGGAAGTACGATGCGTTTGAGAGCGATGGTTGGGGACCGAACAAGGATGGGTACGAGACGGTCGAATGGATCGCCGCACAACCGTGGTGTAACGGGAAGATAGGTACGCTCGGCGGCTCAGCGCTTGGCATAACGCAAAACCTTATGGCAGGAGCGTGCCCCCCGCATCTGGTGTGCCAGTTCGTTGACGTCGCTTCGAGCGACTTTTACTCGCAATGTGCTTATATAGGCGGCGCATTTCGCGAAGGCATGATGGTGCCCTGGCTGAAAGATCGCGGCGCACCGGAGATCGTTGACCGGTGGCTATCGCATCCGACGAGAGACAGTTTCTGGAGCCTGTTTGACTGTGAAAGCAAGCATCCGCTGATCACCGTACCGGTGTACAACGTTGGCGGTTGGTACGACATATTTGCGGTCGGGACGATGAACAGTTTTGTCGGGTTACAGACGCGCGGCGGTCCGGGAGCACGCGGCAACCAGAAGGTAGTCATGGGGCCATGGACGCACGGCATTAATATTAGAAGAGCTGGCGAGTTGACGTACCCGGAAAACGCGAAAAACGACCAGCTTGACAAGGACAGAACCCGCTGGTTCGACTACTGGCTCAAAGGCGATGATAACGGGATCATGCGTGAGCCAGCGATGAACTATTACGTGATGGGTGATGTTGACGACCAGTCAGCTCCGGGGAATCTCTGGCGTCACGTCACCTGCTGGCCGCCTGCAAACCGGATAACGAACCTCTACTTACAGGCCGGCGGCAAACTGAGAAGGGAGAAAGCAGATTCTGATCCTGAAACGTACAAGTATGACCCAGATAATCCGGTGCCAACGCGCGGTGGGAACAACCTGTTTCCTCCCGCAGGTCCTATGGACCAGAAGAAAATAGGCGAGCGAGCCGATATGCTCAAGTATGAGACGGAACTGCTGGAGAAACCAATCGAGCTCACAGGTACACCCTGCGTCAGATTGTATGCATCATCGTCGGCACCGGATACAGACTGGGTGGTCAAGCTCATTGACGTATATCCAGACGGCAGGGAGATGTTGGTAAGCGACACTGCTCTTCGAGCCCGGTATCGGAATTCGTTCACAGCGCCGGAGTTCATGAAACCGGGGGATGTTTACCTGTTCAACATCGAATTCTGGCCGACAAGCATCGTGCTTAACAAGGGGCACAAGATTGCCTTGCATGTGACGAGCAGCAACTATCCTCGGTACTCGGTGAATCCGAACACCGAGGATGGGAAAACGAAGCAGGTGGCGCAGAACACGATCTATCATGACAAGAAATGGCCGAGCGCTCTGGTTTTGCCAGTGATAGAGGCTGCCAGCCAGAACTGAATCAGGTCGGTGTACTTTCCAGCCGAGCTTCCGCTCATGGGTGAACCCTTTTGTTCGGTTGACACAAAAGGCGAATTGTGATAAGCTACTTGGTGTTAGCCAAATGGTGACATTCTGAGATCGGGTTTGCACTAATTCAGGGCGTGAGAACGGAGCTCTTGATATTCTACAACTGTCCTGTACGCAAGGTGTTATACGTACTATCGGTTTGCGCGGCAGTTCTGGTG
>Ga0315274_10003803_pt1 | contig 22373 bp, 22 predicted proteins | sample YL17G02_20_MG_FD_203700 | JGI IMG/M metagenome (GOLD analysis project Ga0315274, IMG submission 203700) | Sediment microbial communities from Yellowstone Lake, YNP, Wyoming, USA - YL17G02_20 | ecosystem: Environmental > Aquatic > Freshwater > Lake > Sediment | place: USA: Wyoming | collected...
ATTCCTCGCCCGCCTTCACAGCGCTGGTCGGCTGGCGGCTGTGGGGCGAACGGCTGGACGCGCTCAAGATCGGCGCGGTGGTACTGTGCATCGCGGGCTGCGTGTTCGTCTCCGGCGCCTACGACCGGGCCGCCTGGCAGGTCAACCCGCTCGGCATCGTCATTGGCCTGCTGCCTGGCGTGGCGTTCGCCGCCTACAGCCTGTTGGGCAGAGCCTCGTCGAAGCGGGGCGTCAACCCGTGGACGGCCACGCTGTACACCTTTGCCTTCGCCGCCGCCTTTCTGCTGCTCGTGCAGCGGCCCGGTACACTCTCGTGGTTGTCCAGGCCACTGGCGGCCGGGGCAGGGGGATGGCGTGAGGCCCTGCTCGGGTGGGGGGTGCTCGTGTTGCTGGCGGTCGGCCCTACCATCGGCGGCTATGGCCTTTATACCGTCAGCCTGACGATGTTGCCGGCGGCGACGGCGAACCTGATCGTCACACTGGAGCCGGCCATGACCGCTGTCCTGGCCTTCATCTTCCTGGGCGAGCGACTGGCCCCGCTGCAACTCATGGGTGGGGGACTGATCCTGGCCGGTGTGGTCCTGCTGCGCGTGAGCGAGCGTGCGGCCAACGCCGCACACGCCCTGTCACGACCCTCCCGGACACAATCACCGTAGATGGATCGGTGACACGCCCACCGGCTATACCTCGCCAAATCACTATTACTGCGTTGGAAAACCATACACCGGCCAGGCCCCGGCTGTCGTCCGGGGCCTTGCTTTTTAGGGGCAATCTGGTTACAATCAAACCTGAGCATGGCTGACAAGGGGAGATGACACCGCTATGGCAGGAGAGACGATCCTGGTCGTAGACGACGACGCCAACATCGTCGAACTGGCGCGTATGTACCTGGAGCAGGACGGGTTCCGCGTGCAAGCAGCCAGTGGCGGAGCCAGGGCACTGGAGATGATCGCCCGCCAGCCTCCGGCCCTGATGGTGCTCGACCTGATGATCCCAGAGGTGGATGGCTGGGAGGTCTGCCGCCGCGTGCGCTCCGGCAAGAGCGCGCCCGACCTGCCGATCGTCATGCTGACCGCCCGCGACGACGACGTGGACAAGATCGTGGGGCTGGAACTGGGGGCCGACGATTACGTCACCAAGCCCTTCAACCCGCGGGAACTGGTGGCTCGCGTCAAGGCCATCCTGCGCCGCACCCACCGCGCTACCCGCACGGAGGCTCCCATCCACGTGGGCGACCTGACCATAGACCCGGCCCGCCACGAGGTCACGGTGGCCGGGCAGCCGGTGGAACTGCGCCCCAAAGAGTTCGACCTGCTGTTGGCGCTGGCCGGGCACCCCCGCATCGTGCTCAGCCGCGAGCAACTGCTCAACCTGGTGTGGGGCTACGACTTTTACGGCGAGACGCGCACGGTGGACGTCCACGTCGCCCAACTGCGCAAGCGGTTGGCCGGCTCCAGCGTGGAGATCGAGACGGTGCTGGGAGTGGGGTATAAACTCGTCACCTGGTAGTCATGGCAGGAGGAAAATCATGTCCAACGTATCTCCAGAATTGCTGAAAGAGGTCGTTGACCGGCTGGTGCGGGGCTTGTGCCCTGAACGAGTCTATCTGTTCGGCTCGCAAGCGCGAGGTCAGGCGAGGGAAGGTAGTGACGTTGATCTGCTGATCGTGGTGCCTGATTCCAACTTGCCACGTCACCGACGCGAGGCCTTTTCCTACGACTTGTTGTGGGGGATAAAGACGCCTGTGGATGTGATTGTCCTGACGCGGGCCGAGTTTCAGCGGGCCAGCCGAGTGAAGACATCGTTGGCATCCACAGTGCAGGCTGAAGGGGAGGTACTTTATGGATGAGGCTAAAATCCACGAAATCCGTGCCTGGTTGATCAAGGCCCTGTATGACTTTCGTTCTGCTGAACGACTCCTCACCGGCCCCGACCCGCTGTGCGATCCGGCCGGATTCCACTCCCAGCAGGCGGCCGAAAAAGCATTGAAAGCGTACCTGACGTGGTATGATGAACCTTTTGAAAAGATACACTCTCTGGTGGCGCTAGTGGCGCAATGCCTGGCGCTGGACCCATCCTTTGTAGAATTGCGGGCTGCTGCCACGACGCTGACGCCTTATGCAGTAGCATCGCGCTATCCAGGCGACCTGCCCGAATTGACCGAGGCAGAGGCGCGAGAGGCACTGATGTTAGCACGTCAGGTGTGGGACTTTGTGTTGAGGCGCATCCCTCCAGAAGTGCGGATTTAAGGCCAATACCTTCGCTATTCGCCATTCGCCTATGTTTCGATCCCTGAACTCCCGCCTTTTGCTCTCCTATATCGCCATCATCCTCACCTGCCTGGTCCTGGTGGGGCTGGGGCTCTTGGTGTTCGTGCGCTCCAGCCCTCTGTGGACGCGCGTCGGGCCGCTGCAACTGGAGGCGGCCGCGCGGGCAGGCGTAGCCGCCCTCCGGCAGGCCGGCCCGCTCAAGTCGCTCTCACCCGAGCAGCTCCAGGCCCTCCTGGCCCAGGCGGCCCAGGACCAGGGGGCGCGCGTCCTGCTGCTGGATGCGGCGGGCAGGGTACGCTTCGATAGTGAAGGGACCTGGCAAGGAGAGCAGTTGAAGGAACCGGTCAACGTACCGGTCACACAGGGACGTGTCCAGGGCACGCTCGTCGGCCCTGGCGGCGGCCGCTGGACCTTCGCCGGCCAGGCGGTGCCGGCGGCCGATGGGAGCCGCCAGATCGTCGCTGTCGTCGCCCCGCGGGCGCGCCTGATGGTGCTGGCCTGGTTTACCGAGAACTTCTTGCCGCCGCTGGTGCGCGCCGGGGCGGTGGCGTTGGTGCTTTCCGTCCTGCTGGCGCTCCTGGTCAGCCGCTCGGTCGCCGCGCCACTCAGGCGGGTGGCCAGCGCGGCGCAGGCCCTGGCACGCGGCAAGGCCGGCACGCGCGCGCCGGTCTCCGGCCCGGCCGAGGTGCAAGACCTGGCTCGCTCCTTCAACACCATGGCCGAGCGGGTCGAAGCCACCCAGCGCTCGCAGCGGGATTTCGTCGCCAACGTCTCCCACGAACTCAAGACCCCACTCACCTCCATCCAGGGCTTTTCCCAGGCGCTCCTCGACGGCACCGCTTCGACACCTGAGACGACGGCGCGCGCGGCCCGCGTCATCCACGACGAGGCGGAGCGCATGCGCCGCATGGTGGAAGAGTTGCTGACCCTGGCACGCTTCGACGCCGGCGAGGTGGTGATGACGCGGGAACGGCTGGAACTTGGCCCGCTGCTGCAGGCGTGCGTGGAGCGGATGACGCCCCAGGCCCAGGCGGCCAACGTGGCCCTGGAGCGGGACGTGCCTGAGCCATTGTCCGTCGCCGGCGACGGGGACCGCCTGGCCCAGGTCTTTGCCAACCTGCTGGACAACGGTGTCGCGCACACGCCCGCCGGAGGCAAAGTGACCATCGCCGCGCGCCGGGCGGCACAGGCGCGCACGGTCGAGGTGACGGTCACCGACACCGGCACGGGCATCCCGGCCGAGGCGCTCCCCCGCCTCTTCGAGCGCTTCTACCAGGTAGACCAGGCCCGCCCGCGCAGCCGGGGGGCCGGCTTGGGGCTGGCGATCGTCAAAGAGATCGTCGAGGCCCACGGCGGCACGATCGCTGCCGAGAGCGTAGTGGGGCTGGGCAGCAAGTTCACCGTGTGCCTTCCCTTGGGAGAAGAGAGCACACAACGGCAGCGTCACTGACGCCTCACGCATTGCCGGACCTTCCCGAAGGCTCCCAGCTTTCGGGAAGGTGGTACACGTTACGCATTACGGATGGTGGATTCATGCGCTACGGGTATTTTGACGACGAACGCCGCGAATACGTGATTACGCAGCCCGACACTCCGCTCCCCTGGATCAACTACCTGGGGAGCGAGGCGTACTTAAGCCTGATCTCGAACACCGCCGGCGGGTACTCGTTCTACCGCGATGCCCGCCTGCGGCGCATCACGCGCTACCGCTACAACAACGTCCCCTTTGACTATGGCGGGCGCTACATTTACGTCCGGGACAACGCGACGGGGGAGTTCTGGTCCCCCTCCTGGCAGCCCACCCGCCGCCCGTTGGAAGGCTACTCTTGCCGCCACGGCCTGGGCTACACGATCATCGGCTCCACTTACCAGGGCATCGAAGCCCAGGCCCGCTACTTTGTGCCACTGGGCGAGAATCTGGAGATCTGGCAGTTGACCGTGACCAACCGGCGTGGGCAAGCCGCCGACCTCTCGATCTTCTCGGCGGTCGAGTTCTGCCTGTGGGATGCCCAGGACGACGCGACCAACCTTCAGCGCAACTTGAACACTGGCGAGGTGGAGGTTGAGGATGGCGTGCTCTACCACAAGACCGAGTACCGCGAGCGGCGCAACCACTTTGCCTACTTCGCCTGCTCCTCTTCCTCCCCCCTGGAGGGGGGACCATCCAGAACTTCCCCCCTGGCGGGGGGACCATCCAGAACTTCCCCCCTGGCGGGGGGACCATCCAGAACTTCCCCCCTGGCGGGGGGACAGAGGGGGGTGGCTGGATTCGACACGCAGCGCGACGTATTCCTGGGCCCCTACCGGGGCTGGGACAACCCGGCCGCCGTCGAGCGCGGCCAATCCTTCAACTCGGTCGCCCACGGCTGGGCCCCCATCGGCTCCCATCACCTCAAGGTTGCGCTCCAGCCGGGTGAGGCCCGCCAGATCATCTTCCTACTGGGCTACCACGAGAACCCCAAAGATGGCAAGTTCGACCCGCCGTACTCGCAGACGATCAACAAGACGACCGTCAAGCCGACCATCGCCAGGTACCTCGATCCGGCACAGGTCGAAGCCGCTTTCGCCGCCCTGCGCACCTACTGGGATGGCCTGCTGGGCATCCTCCAGGTGGAGACACCCGACGTCCACACCGACCGCATGGTCAACGTCTGGAACGCCTACCAGTGCGTGGTCACCTTTAACATGTCGCGTTCGGCCTCGTTCTTCGAATCCGGCATCGGGCGGGGGTTGGGCTTTCGCGATTCCAACCAGGACCTGCTGGGGTTCGTGCACATGGCGCCCGCACGTGCCCGCGAGCGCATCCTCGACTTGGCGGCCACGCAACTGGAGAGCGGCGGCGCGTACCACCAATACCAGCCGCTCACCAGGCGCGGCAACGACGACGTCGGCAGCAACTTTAACGACGACCCGCTGTGGCTGGTCCTGGGCGTGGCGGCCTACCTCAAGGAGACCGGCGACTGGAGCATCCTCGACCAGCCGGTGCCCTACGACAACCGGCCCGCTTCGGAAACCCCGCTGTACGAACACCTGCAGCGCAGCCTGCGCTACACGCTCGAGCGGCTGGGGCCGCACGGGCTGCCGCTCATCGGCCGCGCCGACTGGAACGACTGCCTGAACCTGAACTGCTTCTCCGACGAGCCGGGCCAGTCGTTCCAGACCACGACCAACAAGGACGGACAGGTGGCCGAATCAGTCTTCATCGCCGGGCTGTTCGTGCTGGCGGCGAAGGAGATGGCGCAAATCGCAGAATCTGCAAATGCCGGTGAGTACACCGGGCGTACCACCTTCCCGAAGGCTCCCAGCTTTCGGGAAGGTGCGGCAATCCGCAATCCGCAATTCTACCTGGATGCGGCGAAACGGATGGAGGCGGTCGTCCTTGAGCACGGCTGGGACGGGGAGTGGTTCCTGCGCGCCTACGACGATTTTGGCCACAAGGTCGGATCCCACGAGTGCGAGGAAGGCAAGATCTTTATCGAGCCGCAGGGCTTTTGCGTCATGGCCGGCATCGGGTTGGGCGATGGGCGGGCGGAGCAGGCACTGGAGTCGGTCAACCGGCTGCTGGCCACGCCCCACGGCATCGTCTTGCAGCAGCCGGCCTACTCCCGCTATTATCTGCACCTGGGTGAGATCTCGTCCTACCCGCCCGGCTACAAGGAGAACGGCGGCATCTTTTGCCACAGCAACCCGTGGGTCATGATCGCCGAAACGATCGCGGGACATGGCGACCGGGCGCACGACTATTATACCCGCATCAACCCATCGGCGCGGGAGGCCATCGGCGAAATACATCGCTGCGAGCCGTACGTGTACGCCCAGATGATCGCCGGGCGCGACGCCCCCACCCACGGCGAGGCCAAGAACTCCTGGCTGACCGGCACGGCCGCGTGGAATTACGTGGCGATCACCCAGTGGATTTTAGGCATCCGGCCCACGTTCGACGGGCTGCAGGTCGCCCCGGTCATCCCCGCCAGTTGGTCCGGCTTCCAGGTCACGCGCGTCTTTCGCGGCGTGACGTACCATATTTCGGTCAACCGCGCCGGCGAGGGGAACGCCGTCTCGCTCATCGTGGACGGCCAGCCGGTCGAGGGCAACGTCGTCCCTCTGCCTTCGCCGGGCAAGGCCGAAGTCGAGGTGCAGGTGACGTTAGGCTGATGACGGGGTGCTTGCCCTCCCAACGTGGCTATGCTACAATGATGGTAGTGCAGCACAGAGGGTAGCAGTTACCAGACACAAGTGAGCAGTTTTCCAGCGCAGAAAATCGAGGAACTGCTGCACTTCGCGCAGACTCTCGGATGGACGATCATCGAGTGTATGGACAATCTGCTCTTTGGTCACGGTATGGATTACCATAGCAGGTCCCCTTCACTTACGCTGATCAGCATATTGTCATAGATCGAGTTCATCGTCAACTCAGGGTGACTGACGTCTGCAAAAAGGCCGTATTGACCACATTGGGGAGGATACACACATGGCCGAGGAAAGCCAGAAAGCCAAAGATGAAATCAGAGACATTGACGTTGAAACCGAGACCGTCGGGGAGTTCGTCAAGGATCTGTCGGAGGATAGGTTCCTCATACCCACTTTCCAGCGCCAGTTTGAATGGGAACACGACAGGTTAAAGAAGCTGTGGGACAGCATATTTCGCTTCTACCCAATCGGTAGTATTCTGTATTGGGTAACCGATGAGCATCTGCCTCTCCACAGAAGAATAGGAGGATATGTTTTACCTCACTCGTCAGAGCAAATTGATTCACTATTCCATCGATTTAACTACATTTTGGATGGACAGCAGAGGGCAACATCTCTCTTGCTGACCCTGGAGGGCAAGAACTCTGAGGGCGCAGAGGCCGACTATACTTTGTACCTTGACGCGACGGTGAGCGACGACGAGGAGGAGAGTTGGAAAAAACGTTTCCTGTTTGAAGATGAGGTGCGAAAACGCCAGGGCCCACTCGGCTCGATTTTTGTGTTCAGAGTGCGTGATATTGTTCGTTGGGGCCTTGGTGATTATGGCAAAGTAATGCAGCAGCCCGGCTTTAACGCAACTATTCAGAAAAACCTCCAAAGAATGTCGGACGTGTTTAACAAGTATGACATCTCCCTCATCAAAATCCAGGGAGTAGACAGTGACGAAGTCTGCGAAATATTCGAAAGGATCAACCAACAGGGCAAGAGGTTAGACCCTGCCGACATTGTAGTGGCGCGTACCTATCGAACCGGGGAGCCCTCCTTTTATCTGCGGGACAAATTTGACCAAGTACGTGAAGAAACAGGCAACGCTTTTAAAGACCTGGATGACTTCCTGGTTGTACAGATGATCGCTATGCACATTCGTAAAAGCCTGGCGAGAGGATGGCTAAAAGGGGCAGGTAGTGAATCAGAGGTCGGCATTACCCTATCACAAATGAAAGGCATGACTCCCGAACGAATTGAGGCGTTATGGAGTGATAGTCTGGAAACGATCAAAGAAACCATCCAATTTGTGGCTGATACGAAGGTCAGAGGAACCGATATTCTACCCTTTGGTTATCTACTTCTGCCCCTAACCTACTATTTCTTCCGAAGCAAGAAGCCCAACAAACCGAGAGCCAGGCAGTGGTTCTGGAGCGTTGCTCTCGGGCGAGAGTCATATCGGCATTCGAATCAGGTTTATGAGGATTGCAGACTGTTCGATGAGTTTGAGAGGACAGGGCAGATGGACCTTGCACTGGTCGTCAGTCCCAAGACACTGATCGAAACTCGTTACCGAGCCACAGATGCCTTTAGCCGGGCTGTCCTGGCTTTTATGGCATCTCAGGAGCCGAAGGATTTTATGGATCCTTCTGCCGAGGTCCTAGATAAGGTGTATCTGGAACTCTCACGCGTTGCTCATTTGCACCACATCTATCCCGTCAATTTCCTGAAGCAAACTGACATTCCGTCCGAATTGCGCGACAGTTTGATGAACATCTGCTACCTGCGTGCGAAAACACATGGCCCTATCAAGGACCAATCACCCTTGAACTACTTTAAGAATTACGAGAGCAGGGATTTCGACCGCATCTTGGAATCACATATGATACCGCGTCACTACATTGACAGGACGAGTTTTGAGCCGCAAGACTACAGGGATTTCCTGGCAGCAAGAGCGGAGATATTTACCCAGAGGCTAAAAGCGGCTTTGCCTGATGTCAAAGTGCGTTCATAGCAACAGGGGGCGCACCATGCAAGATGCCATGCAATCGAGCACCCCTGGTCACCGTGCAGCAGGGCTGGATCGAGGCTTCCATTCCGTTCGCCATCCATTCCCTGGTCGCCTTCGGGCGGACGCTGGCAGTGCTCAATCACTATCCACGCCGTGATCTACCCGGAGGATGAATGGGGCAAGTTCTCCTTAAATGCACCCGATAGACGCCGTAGGCACCATCCATCTCGATGAGCGCCAGGTTAGGCCGCTCTTCCCGGCGGAGGATGATGGGATGAGCAAAGGTTGCCTCGAATAATGCGACTACTCGGCCAATAGCCTCTGTAAACGGCGTCGCCATTCCCGCAGTTCCTCGGCGTCAAACTCCCAAGAGATCAAATCCCCTTCCCATTGCTGAGTAGCGGCATCAGCGTCCATTTGCTTGACGTACTCTTCGTCGGTAGCCGTGCGATAGGCGAACAGGTCGTGACTGCAACCGTATTGCTCCTCCCACTTTTGCAGCCGTTGTTCCAGTTCCAGGATGCGGTTGCGTGTCTTATCAATGGCATAGCGGCGCAGCGCTTCGTCCACACTCTCCTGGATTGGATCCAAGATAGCCGCGTATTCTTCCTTCACCTGAACCTTAAGCATTTCTACCTCCCCGGGGCGGTGTCAAGGCTCTGGACCTACTCCCCGTGGAATTATACCACAGGCCACAGGAGGGACAATCAACCCCAACAGGTCTTTCTTGACAACTCGCCCCGGCGGTGGTATAAGATAACCCCTGTCGGAGGATCGTATATCTCGACTGGAAGCCCCCACCTGCGGTGGGGGTCTGACCTGCAGGCCATCACGCTCTATCCCGCCGAAGGAAGCCCCCACCGCAGGTGGGGGTCTGGTCACTGCTGCGCCAGGCGCTCTCTGTCTCGAGCGCCTTTATTGTGAGTGCGGCCTTGGAGGTGCAACGATGATGATCGAGGCGGAGAACCTGACCCGCTACTATGGCCCCACCCGGGCCGTCTACGACCTCAACTTCCACGTGGACAAAGGCGAGGTCGTCGGCTTCCTGGGCCCCAACGGGGCAGGGAAGACGACCACCATGCGCATGCTCACCGGCTTCCTGCCCGCCAGCGACGGCACCGCCCGCGTGGCCGGCTTTGACATCTTCTACGATTCGCTCCAGGTACGCCGCCGCGTCGGCTACATGCCGGAGACGGTGCCCCTCTACCCCGAGATGACCGTGCGGGACTACCTGGACTTTATGGCCGCGCTGCGCAAGATGCCCAACCGCGCGCAGGCGGTAGACCGGGCACTCGAGGCGTGTGGCATCGGCGATCACGCCGGCGTGGTGATCGGCAAACTATCCAAAGGGTACCGCCAGCGTGTGGGGCTGGCCCAGTCCATTCTCCACGAGCCGGAAGTGCTCATCCTGGACGAGCCGACCATCGGCCTCGACCCCCGCCAGGTCACCGAGGTGCGCTCGCTCGTCCGAGAGATCGGCCGCGAACACACCGTCATCCTCAGTTCCCACATCCTGCCCGAGGTGAGCCAGACCTGCAACCGCGTGCTCATCATGAACGCCGGGGAGATCGTGGCCGAAGGGACGCCCGAGGAACTGACGGCCCAGGTGCAGGGGGCGGAGCGGGTGTTCGTGCGTATCCGGGACGCCGGCCCAGAGGCGGTCGAGGTGCTGAAACGGGTGGACGGCGTCGTCGGCATCGAGCCTGGCGACGAAGGAGCCTACCAGGTCTCGTGCACCCAGGGCTACGACCGGCGGGCGGAACTCGCCCGCGCCGTCGTCGAGCGCGGCTGGGCCTTGCTAGAACTCCGCAGCGCCAGTATGAGCCTGGAGGACATCTTCCTCAAGTTGACCACCGAGGAAGCCCCGGAGATTCTTCGCTCCGCTCAGAATGACAGCAGAGCCGAAGGAGGGGAAGATGCGTAACGTGTGGACCATCGCGCGACGAGAACTGTACGCCTATTTTAGTTCTCCCATCGCCTACGTGACGATGGCGGCCTTCCTGGCGGTGATGGGGCTGCTCTTCTGGCTCATCATCGTCTATTCCCAACAGGCGATCATGGGCTACACGCTCGGCAGCCCGTGGCTCTTTTTTACCCTGATCCTCTACGCCGCCGTGGTGACCATGCGCTTGCTGGCGGAGGAGCAACGCTCGGGCACCATCGAACTGGTGCTCACCGCACCTGTGCGCGATTGGGAGTTGGTGGTGGGCAAATAGGAGCGACGGCCACCGGTTACCTGGGGTTTTTTCTGACCGGCGCGGCCCTGCTGGCCATCGGCACGCTGACCTCGACGTTCACCCGTAACCAGGTCGTCGCCGCGGTCCTGGCCGTCGCCATCAGCGTGGCGTTGTGGCTGGTGGAGTTCGTGGGCTCGCGGGCGACGGGTACCTTCACGGGGGATTTCCTGACCCAACTGGGGCTCTGATTCCTCGCTTCGCTCGGAATGACAGGCGGGATCCTGGACACCCAGCACGTCGTGTACTACCTCAGCCTGGTGGCCGCCAGCCGGACCTTCCCGAAGGCTCCCAGCTTTCGGGAAGGTGGTACTGGAGAGATTCCTCGCTTCGCTCGGAATGACAGGCACCCGAAGGCACGGATATATCCCGGGCTATCTCGCCCTGGCCGCGTTGGCGGCCGGGGCCATCCGCTACCTGATCTGGCGCGTGCTGGGGAGATTCCTCGCTTCGCTCGGAATGACAGGCACCCGAAGGCAACGCGCTCGTGATGAGCATCGCTTTCGTCGGCATCCTGATCATGGCGAACTATCTGGCCGGGCGTTACCACTATCGCTACGACGCCACGGAGTTGAAAGAGCACACCCTCTCGCCCCAGTCCATCCAGGTGCTGGCCGAGGTGAACAGGCCGGTCACCATCCTCGGTTTCTTCACGGCCGACGAGTACCAGCAGCAGGACACCTTTAAGAAACTGCTGGACCAGTACCTGTCCCGCAGCGATAAACTGTCCTATACGGTGGTTGACCCCGACCGTGAGCCGCTCAAGGCGCGCCAGTACGATCCGGCCCCCTACGGTGGCCTGCTGTTCCAGTCAGGCGAGCGGATCGAGCGGGTGTACACGGCCGACGAGCAGGACGTCACCAGTGCGCTGCTCAAGGTAGTCCGCGCGGAGAAAAAGGTGGTCTACTTTCTCACCGGCCACCAGGAGCGCGACCCGCAGGGCTACGACGGGGGGGCTTACTCCACGGCGGCTACCGCCTTGCGCAACCAGAACTATGAGGTGCGCACGCTCAACCTGGCGGTCACGACGACCGTGCCGGGCGATGCGGCGGTGGTCGTCGTCGCCGGCCCGCAAACGCCCCTGCTGGAGGACGAAGTGACGCGCTTGCGCTCGTACCTGAGCCAGGGGGGCAAGGCACTCATCATGCAGGACCCGCTCTACGAGGCCGGTTTGAACGACGTCCTCTCCGGCTGGTCGCTCCGCTTCGGCGACGGCGTGGTGATAGATCCGCCCAGTTCGCTCATGGGCGGTCCGGCCGCCCCGGTCGTCAGCGCGTACCGTTTCAGCCAGATCACCAAGGACTTGCCCATGACGTTCTTCCCCCTGGCTCGTGCGGTGGAGCAGGTCGTGCAAGACCCGACCGGGACGTCCACGTTCACGCCGCTCGCGCAGACGTCGCCCCAGAGTTGGGCGGAGCAGGACACGCAGACGCCCGAAGCGCGGCTCGACCAAGGGGTGGACACCCCCGGCCCGCTCACGCTGGTAGCGACCTTCGAGGCGCCCCCTATGCCGGGCGGGCAGACGGCACAAGGCACTGAGCAGCACCCGGACCTGAAGACGCGCCTGGTGCTGATCGGCGATTCGGATTACGCCTCCGACGAGTTCATTGGCAGCCTGGGGAACGGCGTCCTGTTCCTCAACGCCGTCAACTGGCTGGCGGAGGAAGAGAGCATGATCGCCATCGGCCCCAAGAGCACGCAGCCGCGCAACGTGTTCCTCTCCATGGTTCAGTCCAACGCCATCTTCTTCGTCGGCGTCGTCCTCATCCCGCTCGCGCTCGTGGCCGCCGGCGTCGCCGTGTGGTGGCGCAGGAGGTAAGGGCATGAGACAGCGCAGACCGTGGCTGGCGACGCTCATCCTGGTCGTTGTCCTGGGGGGCCTGGCCGCCTACATCTTCCTGGTGGAGGCCAGGCGGGAGCCGCCGCCGGAAGAAGGGGCGCTGCCGACCCCGGCCCCGCTCTGGGAGTTCAACGGCAGCGACGTGGCCGGGGTCACCGTGACCCGGGCCGGCCAGACGACGGCGGTCGAGTTGGCCGGTGAACGGGAGTGGCGCATGCTCAAACCGGCGGAAGGGGTGGCCGATAGCGCCCGTCTCAATGGGTTCGCGTACGCTGTGTCCATGGTGCGCTTTTCCCGCGCAGTGGCCGGCGTGACCGACCTGGCTCCCTACGGCCTGCAAGAGCCGGAAATGCAGGCCACGCTCGTGCTGACCGGTGGAACCACGATCACCCTGAACGTCGGGACGGAGAATCCGCGCCGCACCGCCCGCTACGTGCAAAAGGTGGGGGATCCGTTGGTCTACCTGGTGCCCACCGGCGACCTGGATGGGCTGTTCAGGCTGCTCGACGAGCCGCCCTACCCGCCGACGCCGACCCCACCGCTGACCTCGCAGAAAATGCCGGCAGCCCCTGCGGAGGTCTTTGCAGGCCCCCCACGTAGTGGGGGGTTCCGTGACCGCCAACCCACGGAGGAGATCGCGTGAAAATCAAGCCATTCCATACAGAGCGGTTCTTTGCCATCTACGAATTCACCGCCCCCTATCTTCTGTGCGCGTCCGACTGCGAGTCGTTGACCGTGGACGAATTGCTGCAACTGGCTGGCGTGACCTGGGAAGTGGTCGGCCGGTTGTGGCTGGGCTACACCGAAAGCCAGGGCGCGCCCGCGCTCCGCGAGCGCATCGCCGGCCTGTACACGAGCGTGGGTGCTGACCAGGTGGTCGGCCTGGGAGCGCCGGAGGAAGGCATCTTCGTGGCGATGCACGCGCTCCTGGAGCCGGGGGACGAGGCGGTCGTGTTGACTCCCTGCTACGACTCGTTGGCCAACGTGGTGGAGTACCTGGGTTGCCGCGTCGCCCGCTGGGTGCTGGCCGAGGCCGCCGAGCCGCCTACCCTCCCGCAGGTTATGATTGACCGTGCTACTTGACATCCGTCCGAACCTGCGGGAGGGTGAGCAGCGCGTGCTGGCCGGGCGCAGCCGGACCATCGTCCAGGACAATCTGGGTCTGGCGGAGCCGTTCTTTGCGCGCTGGCAAAAGGTGTTTCGCTGGAACCGGCCCATGGCCGGGTCGGTGGCGCTCGCCGGCCTGCGCGGCGAGTCTGCGCGAGGGCTCAGCGACAGCCTGGCGGCCGAACTGGGGGTGCTGCTGCTACCTGGCACCGGCCTCGGCTCCGACGACCGCCACGTGCGCTTCGGCTTCGGGCGGCGCAACTTCCGCGCTGGCCTGGAGCGGCTGGATCGTTATCTGGCCACTTGACCAGGGAAAAGACCGGCCTGGGCCAGCCGTCACGCTACCCCCCACTGGCGTGGGGGGCTTGCCCGCTGGGCCGGTGCGCCGGTATCCTCCCGCAGGAACCGATTGACCGTGTTACTTAACATCCGTCCGAACCTGCGGGAGGGTGAGCAGCGAATCAGGCATCTTTCAGCGACACGATGGTATCGTGGAAATCGGGCAGCAGTACCTCGTAGTCATAGTCCGTCCAGGGCTCGATGCCGCCGCTGCCGATGGTGAACATGGCTGCCCCGATGACGTAATCGTCTTCGCGCAGCCGGGTGTCGTACCAGGCCATCTCCTCTACGTAGCGTTCCTTCCACGTCGTGGGCTGGCCGGGCTGCCGCAGCAACGGATCGAGGCCACATTCGGTGATCGCCAGTGGAATCACCTCGTCGCGCGGGATGAGAAAATCGCGGTAGAGGTGGCGATAGCGCCCGCTCAGGACGCCCCGATCCGGGTAGGCCGGCTGGTCCTCCAGGGGTTCACCCCACCCGTAACTCATCACCGGCCAGTTGTACTCGTGCAGGGCCAGGACGTGGCCTCCCTGCCCGGCCCGCGCAAAGACCCCCGTCTCCACGATGGCCTCCCACTCGCGCCATTGGGGCACGCCCACGCTGTAGGAGAACAGGGCCAGTTTATAGCCGTTTTCCTCCGCGATGTTCATGGCCTCGATGAAGAACTGCGCCAGCCAGACGTGCCCTTCCACCGTGAGCGGGTCGTTCTCGTTCAGCACTTCCCAATAGTCCACCACGTCCTTCTCATATTCCCAGTGCGGCATGTGCTTGCCCATAATCTTGGCGGCCTTGGTGGCCGGGTCTCCGCTGGGGTCCACCCAGGCCTCCCCGTTCCAGCGCCCGATGGTGATGGTCTCCGGCGACGATTCCTTCACCAGGCGCAGATACCCGAAATTGTCGAGCGCCTTCACCAGCGCCACGTGGGCGCCGGCTTCCTGTACACCCTGCACGAACCCGGCGGCGTTGTTGGGGCGCAGCGTGTGCAGGCCGAGTTTGGAGGGGCCGTGGTCCAGGCGCTCCGGCTTGGAGACGAAGGGGAGATAGACGTAAAATGAGCAAATACGCCAGGTGGCAGGCCGGCAGCACTTGCGCAGAAATGCGGGTCTGATATGATACGGTGAGTGAAGGGAGCAGGAGTATGGACGAAGAAATGAACGACCGGCGCCTCTCGACAGGCTACGTACAGGTCTATACGGGGGATGGCAAAGGCAAGACCACCGCCGCACTGGGCCTGGCGCTGCGGGCGTCGGGCCACGGGCTGCGTACCTACGTCGGCCAGTTTATGAAGGGCCAGCAGTACGGGGAACTGGAGGCGCTGCGCGACCACCCCTGGATCACGATCGAGCAATATGGGGACGTGCGCTGCATTCGCCGGGAGGAGGTGACGCCCGAGCACGTGGCCCAGGCCCACCGTGGCCTGGAGCGAGCGCGGGAGGCCATGCGCTCGGGCCGGTACGATATCGTGGTGCTGGACGAGGTAAACGTGGTGATCTGGTTCGGGCTGCTGGCAGTGGAGGAGGTGCTGGCGTTGCTCGACCAACGGCCGGAGCGGGTGGAGGTCATCCTGACCGGGCGCCGTGCACCCCAGGAGTTGATCGAACGGGCCGACCTGGTGACGGAGATGCGGGAGATCAAGCACTACTATCAGCAGGGGGTCGTGGCGCGGGATGGGATAGAGCGGTGACGAGAGTGTTTGCATTAACTACCCGCGGGCTTGAAGCGGTCGGCGCCGAGGAAATGGCCGCGCTGCCCGGCGTGACCGTGGACCGCATCGCCTATCGCCGCGTGGCCGCTACCTGCGCTGGGCCGCTTGCGTCACTCCTGGGGTTGCGCACCGTGGACGACGTATTTCTCGACGTGGCTACCTGGTCGGACGTTGGGCGACCACGCAGCGCCCTGGCCAGGCTCACTGAACTGAGCGCCCGCCTCAATCTGCACGAGGCGGCCACCGTGTGTGCCGGCGTGCGGCCTGTTCCCCGCTCGCCGGCGTTTTCCGTCACCGCCAACTTTGTCGGCCAGCGCAACTATAGCACCCACGAGATCAAGCAAGCGTGCGCGGAGGGGATTGGGGCGAGCCATCACTGGCCTTATGCGCCGGACGATGCCGCCGCCGACCTCAACGTGCGCGTCTTCATCGAGCACGACATCGCATTCGTGGGCCTGCGGCTGGGCCGGCACCCCTTGCACAGGCGCCCGTACAAACAGGCCCACGTGCCGGGATCGCTCAAGCCCCCCGTGGCGGCTGCGCTGCTGCGCCTGGCAGGCCTTGCGCCGGGGGCACGTGTGCTCGACCCATGCTGCGGCGCTGGCACGATCGTGGTGGAGGCGGCGCTGGGCGGAGCGGTGGCGCTGGGTGGCGACCATGACCCGGTGGCCGTGGCGGCGGCCCGGGCAAATGCACGGTCCGCGGGCGTCCCCACCCGCCTCCTCCTGCGCTGGGATGCGCAGAGGCTGCCACTGGCGGATGCTTCAGTAGAGCGGGCCGTGTCCAACCTGCCCTGGGGGCGTGCGGTGGAGGTGGACACCGCCCTGGCCTCCTTTTACCAGCGCGTGTGCTCGGAGATGCGCCGCGTCGTGGCGCCGGGCGGTCGCATGGTGGTGTTGACCAACGCGCCCCACCTGGTGCATCCCGGCGGCCTGCGCTGTGAACAGCGCCTCGAGATCAGCCTGTTCGGCCAGACACCCACAGCGATGGTGTTTTCCGCCTGACGGAGCACCCTCCCGCAGGTTGGGCCGGCTTTGGGACATTGGGAAGGGCAAACAAGCGGGAGAGTATAGAAAGGGGGATAAACATGACTGAATCCATCGTTCAGATTGGCGTAGGCAACGCCACCAACGTCTTCCTGGTCCGGGGACACGGGGGATGTATCCTGGTAGACACCGGCCTGCCCGGCCAGGCAGACCTGATCCTGGAGCGGCTGGCGGCGCACGGCGTGGCCCCTGCCGACGTCCGCCTGATCCTGATCACCCATGGGCACGCCGACCACTTTGGCAGCGCGGCGGCCCTGCGCGAGCGGACCGGTGCGCCGGTGGCCGTCCACGCCCGCGACGCAGAGGCCGTGCGCCGGGGCACCAACCCGCCGGAGACCTTGCGCCCGACCAGTTGGCTGGTACGCTTCTTGATGCGGGTGCCGGCCTTTCGCTTCCCGGCCCACGCCCCCGCCTGCGAGCCGGACGTCCTGTTCGAGGACGAGTGGCGCCTGGACGAGGCCGGCCTCCGGCACTACCGATTCGCCGGGCGGGTGCTCCCCACGCCGGGCCATACGCCCGGCTCCGCCTCGCTGCTGCTGGATAGCGGCGAGGCCATCGCCGGCGACATGGTGATGGGTTTCATGGGCCGGCCGAGGCCTCCGTTCGTCGCCTGGGACCTGAAGCAGAACTGGGAGAGCCTCGGCCGGTTGCTGGCCCTCTCACCACGCCTCACATACCTCGGGCACGGCGGGCCATTTCGGCCTGAGGCGCTGGCGGCCCTGGCCCGCGTACGCAGGTAGGGCAGCCATGGCCGGACGCAGCCAGCCCCCCCTCTGTCATTCCGAGCGCATACGGGTGTACTCACCCGCGGAATCTCGCTGGAAGCGCTACGTCGTGGGCGGTGGCGCGCTGGAGTCCAGCGGCCCGCTCCTGCGCTTCGTCGTCGCCGCTGCCACCTCCCGCCAGTACTCGGATGCGCAGATTGACGACTACCAGGGCTTGCCCCGCCGCCGCTTCCCCTGGCACCCGCCGCTCAGGCTGGCCGTGCGCGCCCGCTTCTCCCACCCGTCGGGAGAACTCCGGGGCACCGCCGGTTTCGGCTTCTGGAACGATCCGTTCATGATGACCGGCGCGCGTTGGCCGGCCCTCCCCCGCGCGCTGTGGTTCTTTTACGGCTCGCCCCCCTCGAATATGAAACTGGACCTGCACACGCCAGGCTGCGGGTGGAAGGCCGCCACGCTAGATGCGCTGCACCCCATCCCCCTCCTGTTGGCCCCCCTGGCACCACTGGCCGTATTATTGATGAACCTCCGCCCTCTCTACCGCGCGCTGTGGCCCCCTGTTCAGCGGGCGTTGAACGTGCGCGAGGCCACGCTTGAGGTGGATATGACCGCATGGCACACCTACGTCATCGAGTGGGGGATTGACCGGGTATGCTTTAGCGTGGATGGAGAGCCGGTGCTGGCGGATGCTCCTTCTCCCCACGGGCCGCTGGGCTTCGTCATGTGGCTGGACAACCAATACATGGTGGTGACGCCCCAGGGGCGGCTGGGCTGGGGCCTGCTGGACGTGCCGGGCCGCCAGTGGATGGAGGTGGATGGGTTAGAGATTGGTCCTTTGTTACGCCCAGGTACTTGACAATTCATCCAACCAGGAGTATAATCAACCGTAGTTATAACACTAACGTCTTAGTTATAAGACTAACCCCTAGAGGGCACACTCACCCCGTTTCCGCAGGAGGAAAAGAGAGCGCAATGGACGGTGACCTGATAGATAAACTGGTGCAGATTGGCTTCTCGGAGTACGAGGCCAAGGCCTACGTGGCCCTGCTCAGAGAGAGCCCCGTCACGGGCTACCAACTCTCCAAGATGTCCGGCGTGCCCCGTTCCATGATCTACGAGGTGCTGGCCAAGTTGGTTGTCCGTGGTGCCGCGATGACGTTGCGCAAAGAAGGAGGCACGCAGTACGCGCCGGTTCCGGCGGCCGAGTTCCTGGACAAACTCCATCGCGAGCAGGAGCAACTCTTCGCCTCTCTCCAGAGCGACCTGGACAGCCTCGGCTCTGCCCCCGACCTGGACTACGTCTGGAACATCGAGGGCTACGAAAACATCCTGGCCAAGGCGGAGGAGATGATCGGCCAGGCCCGGGAGAGCATCTACCTGGCCCTCAAACCGGACACCTTTCTGGCCCTGCAACCGATGCTGGAAGAGGCCGTGCGGCGGGGGGTCCGCGCAGTGATCTACACCGCGAGTGCGTTGGATCTGCCAGGCGGCCAGGTGGTCGTCACACCGATGTCGGAGGAGGCGGCCAGCCGGGTGGAGGGGCTGGGGCTGATCCTGGTCGTTGACGGCGAAGAGGTGTTGATCAGCGAATGGTTGACCGCCAGCCAGGCGCGGGCTTCCTGGGCCACCAGCCCCTTGCTCGTCTTCATCGCCGAGCACCATCTGCGGACTGACCCGTACCTCCCGCAGATCCTGGCCTGCCTGGGGGAACGGGCCGCCGACATCATCCGCCAGGAGGATCGAGAGTTATTCGCCCGCGCCATGGAAAGCCACGTCGGCGACTAGAAAGTTTTTGGATTCCAGGGATATGGTGAGGTAGCACAGTGGAGAGAAAGGCAGCCTTGGCGCACAAGGTCTCAGGATCGGGGTTCTCCTACTTTGATCTGCAAGCCTACGTGGGGACCACCAAACACATGGGTGGCCTCGAGACCACGAAGGAGGCGGATTGCGGATTGCGGATTGCCGGACCTTCCCGAAGGCTCCCAGCTTTCGGGAAGGTGTGGAGGACAGGGTAGAGTTCCGCGTCGCGGATGCGCAGAACCTCCCCTTCGACGAGGCGCTGTTCGACGTGGCCATGTGTGAGTCCGTCGCCACGTTTGTCCGAGACAGGCAGCGCGTGGCCAGTGGTAGTCCAGTACCATCTCACCCTCCCGCAGGTTCGACCGGCTTTGCGGGCACTGGGAAGGCATATTCAGAGCGGTCGTTTGCCAGGTATTGCAAACAGGTACCTGCGGGAGGGTAGACCGACGGGGTGATGGAATGATCATACTCAGATTGCTGTTGATCCTGCTCGGTATCATCGTTGGACTGCTGTTCTTCTGGCTGTTCCCGCTCAAGCTGGTGTCCAGGCTGGCGGCCCGCTTCGGCAAATCGGCCCCCTGCCCATCAGCGCTGGCCTGGCTGGTGGACAACCCTATCCGCCGTGGCTATATGTGCGCGATCCTCGACCGGGTCGGCATCCAACCCGGTGAGCGCGTACTGGAACTCGGCCCCGGGCCGGGCCTCTTTACGGTGGACGCAGCGCGGCAGGCTGGGCCGGCAGGGCGGATCATCGCTGTGGACATCCAGCCGCAGATGATCGCCCAGGTGGAGCAGCGAGCGCGGGAGGCAGGGCTCGCCAACGTCGAGGCGCACGTGGCCGATGCTTACCACCTGCCACTCGACGACGCAAGCGTGCAGCGTGCCTTCCTGGTCACGGTGTTGCCCGAGATCCCCGACCAGGCCCGTGCGCTGGCCGAATTGCACCGCATATTACAGCCGGGCGGGCTGCTCTCGATCACCGAAGAGTTCTACGATCCTGACTACCCGTTCGCGTTCGAGACCATCCGGCGGGTGGAGAGGGCGGGCTTTGACCTGGAGCGGCGTTTTGGCAACTGGTGGCTCTACACGCTCAACTTTCGCAAGCGGACGAGCGCATAATCTTCAAGAACCTGACGGATTACGAATTACGAATTACGAATTACGAATTACGAGAGCTGGAGGTCAACGATGATAAAAAGAATCCTGGCAGCAGGGCTATTGGTAGTGAGTGTGATTCTGGCGGGGTGCGGGGGGGGCACGCCGACACCCACGCCGGAGGCGGAGGAAGAACTCGTGCCCATCGTCTCCATCACCGGGAAGATCGTACCGGCGGCCTGGGCCGCGCTCAGCGTCCAGGCCGGCGGCCAGGTGTTGGAAGTTTCAGTGGAGCCGGGGGACGAGGTGGCAGCCGGCGACGTGGTGGTTCGACTCGACCCCACCGACGCCCAACTGGCCGTGCGGCAGGCGGAAGCGGCGCTGGCGGCCGCCCAGGCCCAACTGGCGCTCCTGAAGGCCGGCCCTCGCCCCGAAGAGGCGGCGGCGGCCGAGGCGCTGGTGTCCGCTGCGCAGGCGGCAGTCTCCCAGGCCGCTGCCCAGCGGGACCAGTTGGCGGCCGGCGCGATCGAAGCGGAAGTGGCCGCTGCCCAGGCCGGGGTGACTGCCGCCGAGGTCGCCCGCAAAGCGGCCGAGGACCGCTACGACCAGATCGAGGGCAAAGTCCACGGCTGGATCGAGGAGGAGACCATCCTCCAGTTGCGAGCGGCGGAACAGGCGCTGGCCGCCGCCCAGGCGCAGTTGGCCCAGGTGCAAGGGGGTGCGGGCGCCCGCTCGCGGGCCGCCAACGCCGCCGTGGCGGCCGCCGTGGCGCAGCAGGACCTGGCGCAAAGCCAACTCGACCTGCTCGTGGCCGGTGCCACTACCGAGCAAGTTGCTGCCGCCCAGGCTACGATAGCCCAGGCGCAGACGGGACTGGAGACGGCCAGCGTGGCGCTGGGCCGCTGTGAGGTGCGCGCCCCCTTCGCGGGGACCGCCGGCGCGGTGAGCGTGCGGGCGGGGGAACTGATTGTGCCGGGGGAGCCGCTGGTCACGCTGGGTGACCTGGCCACGTTGCGGGTGGAGACGACCGACCTGGACGAGGTGGACGTGGCGCGCGTGGCGCTCGGCCAGCGCGCCTCTGTCACCTTCGACGCGATCGCGGAGCGCGTCTTTGCCGGCCAGGTGGTGCGCATCTCGCCGATGGCCGAGCCGGGCGCAGGCGGCGTCAACTACACCGTCGTCGTGACCCTGGATGAAAGCGACCCGGCCATCCGCTGGGGCATGACGGCGTTTGTGGATATAGAGGTCGGCAAGTAATGGTCTTGAAGAATCTCTTCCGCCGCAAAGGGCGCACCATCCTGACCCTGCTGGGCATCAGCATCGGCGTGGCGGCCATCGTCGCGCTGGGGGCGGTGGCCCAGGGACTGCGGGCCGGCTTTGGCGCAATGACTCGCGGCAGCCAGGCCGACCTGGTGCTCAGCCAGGCCAACGCCTACAGTGCGTTGATGAGCGCGATTGACGAGAACATCGCCGGCGAAGTGAGCGCCTGGGGCGAAGTGTCCGGGGCGGAGGGCCTCCTTTTCACCAACTCCGTGCTCGACGGCTCTTATCTCTTCCTCTTCGGCTACGACCCTGATGGCTTTGCCATCCAGCACTTTCGCATCGTCGAAGGGCAGGCCCTGGCGGAGACGCGCGGCGTGCGCGGCAAGCCGCTCATTCTGGGGCGGGGAGCGGCGCAGAGCCTGGGATTGCAGGTCGGCGATTCCCTGCGCCTCACCGGTGGGACTTTTCGCATCGTCGGCCTGTACGAGACCGGGAGCGGCTTTGAGGACCGCGCGGCGGTCGTCCCCTTGCAGGAAGCCCAGGCGCTGGCGCTCCAGCCGCACCTGGTTTCGATGATCTATGTCAAACTGCGCGATCCGTCGGCGGCCGAGCGGCTGCGCGCGCGCATCGAACGCCGTTTCCCTGACCTGGCCGTCTCCACGACGGCCGGCTTTGCCGACCAGGAGCAGATGCTCCAGATCGTGTCTGGGATGGCGGCGGCGATCGCCGCGCTGGCGCTGGTGATCGGCGGGATCGGCATGACCA
>Ga0315274_10003805_pt1 | contig 22370 bp, 15 predicted proteins | sample YL17G02_20_MG_FD_203700 | JGI IMG/M metagenome (GOLD analysis project Ga0315274, IMG submission 203700) | Sediment microbial communities from Yellowstone Lake, YNP, Wyoming, USA - YL17G02_20 | ecosystem: Environmental > Aquatic > Freshwater > Lake > Sediment | place: USA: Wyoming | collected...
TGGTGCGGCGCACGTGATCGGGGTTGCGGCGTTTGGTCGATTTGCTCATACCTCCATGATAGCACAGATTGAAACTTGAACCCGACCCGCGATAACTCTACAAAGACCTTAAGTTGTGACAGATGGTATACTGGGACCGGGCAGTGGGCGCCACCCAATTCGCGCTGGCCTCTTGGGCGGATTCCTTCGTTCCGGTATTGGGTGGGCGTTTGCGGGCGGAAGTAGAGCCGAACATACTGCAGATGTTCAGGGATGGTATGCTGAATGATCTCTGGGCTGGCGCCGTTCACCTGTACCAAGCCACGATCTTCCGCTTCAGTCCGACTGTACAAACAACCACTCTGAATGACACTGGCGGCATTGCGAATGTCGGTAAAGTGGTAGACACAGCGAGGCCACCAATTCAATGGCCCCAACTGAATGGCCCAACTTTCGATGTGACGCTGAATCTCATCCGCCCATGGCTTCACACGACGATCTCCGCTTCCTTGAGAGACACCCATGCGGGGCGAGGGGCATATCGCAGGCCTTGGCTGGAAATACCCTGGCTCTTGCTGCGCAAAGTAACCGGCTGGATATAGTCCACGCGCTTCAGTAGCTCAAATAACCACGAGATGGCTCCATCCTCGCCAATCGGTTGAGGCACGTCAGATTCTCGGACTGTCCCACGCAGACGCAATGTGTTCCACAAGTCCTCAACATCCTCGCGGTAGATTGCGACAGGTTCAGCGTCACCACTCGGCGGTTTGAACAGAATGTGATCCTCATCCATCTCCACGATCGGTCCGAACAGCGTCAGTTGATATGATTGACCGACCAGTCCACGCAAGTCCTGCCACAACTGACTCGAGGAAACGCGTTGCCGCTCCAGACGCACCTGCCTGGCATAGTCAGCGTCCAGGCGCTCCGGTACAAAGTCCGGCGGTTTGGGGTAGATATGGACGTACACCGGGATAGGCAGGTTCTGCAAGTAGCGTTCCATCACCGGTTGCACCTGGGTTTCCCAATCCAGTTCGCCATGTCCACAACCCAATTGGGGGAACGAGACGCTGGAAATGCCATAGTCAGTGTAATGCTCAACAAACTTTTGCAGGCCGGCCTCGATGTATTCTACCTTTGACGGCTGACGCCAATGCTTCTTGGTAGGGAAGTTGACAATGATCTTGTTGGGTGTCCGGTAGATGTACAGCATTCCCGCGTCCAGTTTCCCTTCCTGGCATAGGTGGCGGTACCGCTCATACATCTCGGGGTAGAGTCTCTTAAAGACGGCAGCAATGCCTTTCCCCATCACACCGACGGTATTGACCGTGTTGACCAGCGTTTGGGCAGGGGAATCGAATAGGCTAATGGCTACGTAGGTGAGCATATTTCTATCCTCGTCTCAATACATCTTCACGTGTCAGTGTAGTCCATGTACTCTAATAAGTCAACCTCTTATTCCTTGTGGTGCGCAAGGCGTTCTGGAGTACCTGTGTGCAGGCAGTGGCCGCACATCTAAGTCTTGAACAGTTTGCTCCGCCCGCGTGTCACTGATTCGGCGGGCAGCGCCAAATCGCGCCTGCGCTGGCCGGCCCGATCGCCGGCGAACCAGTCCAGCCAGCGCGCCGGAGCATCCACGTCCTCGGCGCCGTGCCTGGTGATGCGTTGGCGCACCCGGCACAGCACCGGGGTGTTGACCACCGCGCCGGCGACGATGGCCTGGCCTTACGACCAATTGTTGGCCGCTGTCTAATGTCATTCTCACGAAGCGAACTGGATCACCAACTCGCGCCCGTCATCGAGCACAATATGGTTGTCCTCAATCGTGAGAGGGCTGTCCGGTGGAACTGTTACGACAGGTTCGGGTGTGCCCAGTTGTACCGTTATGACCAGAGGCTTGGCCTGACCAACCAGATTGGCCCAAACGCCGAAGAATACGTCGGCGGGCAGATCCCCATGCCAGGTTTCACCCCAGGCCAGGTGCGCAGCGATGGCCTCTTCCCAGTCACGATCAGAAATCTCGTCAAGAGCCTCTTCAAACATGTGTTTCTCAAACCTGTCAGGTCTAAGGCCCACACCACCTTCTTCACCGGCAGCAACCCCGCCTCCTGCAGCGGCAGCGGGTTGACCCTGACCCCGTCGTCGAGGTCCGGGTTGCTGGACAACGAGTTCGTGAGGGAGATTCCATACGCAGACCGATGGCTCGACGGTCTGCCGGTTGGTGACGTTGCCAATGAGGAGGCGCAGTGGGTCCAGGTGGGGAATCTGCGCGGCGATGGCCTCGAAGCCAGAGAGGAAGAAGTAACCGACGGCGAAGTGGGCCCGGATGCTATCGGCCAGGAAGGCGTTGATCTCGGGGGCCAGTTCGCGGGTACGGTTGTCTATGATGTCGTGAGGCATGGTCAAGCAGTGACCGTTTCCGGTTTGTCCGGGTCGAAGCGCAAGATCAACTCACGACCATCGTCGAAGCGGATGCGATAGCCCTCGATCGTCAGGGGGGCATCTGGAGAGACCGTGACGACTGGCCCTGCCTCCAGCCATGCGATGTGAATCTCTACAGGCGCCATGGCCATCTGTCGCCTGGCCAGCAACTCGAAGAAGGTTTGAGCCGGTAACCGGTCGTCCTCACCGGAGCGGTGCTCGATGAAGGTCTCGACCATAGCCTCAAACTCGTCGGTGTTCACGTGCCCAACAATGGCTTTATCCATTATCATCTCTCCTGTCGCATCTTGACGCGTTCTTTCCACCCTTGGTATTCTACCACTTTGACGATTTGTTGGCGGCGGCTGAGAGCAGCCTCGGCCTCTGGGACAACCCGTTCGACGACGAGGACTGGAACGATGCCTGAGCAAGGTATTGTCTCAATCTATCGTCGTCAAGACCTTCGGACGGGTCAACTCGAACGTGCTCGGCCGCATTCGCAATGTGCTGCAAGACTTGACGAAGACCTGACAGGTTTCGGAAACCTGTCAGGTCTAACATAATGAACAGGTTTCGAATTCCAGCCACAGAGCCAACCCCTGTCGTCTTGCATCTTCTCATTACTCCAACCCCATCGCCCGGAAGGCGGCGTTGAGGGGGTCGGAGAAGAAGATGATCTGCAACTTGTCCAGCACGTCGCTGGGAACGTCGGCAAAGTCGCGCTTGTTCTCCGCGGGGATGAGCACGCGCCTGGCCCCGTTGTCCATCGCCAACTGCAGCCGCTCGGCCAGCGCGGGCACCTTGAGCAGGCTGCCGTGGATGGACATCTCGCCCAACACGACCAACTGCTCCAGCGCCGGCTTGTCCAACAGCGCGCTGAGCATGGCGATGAAGAAGGCCACGCCGGTCTCGCTGCCCTCCTTGGATTGCATCAGGTTGACGATCTGGACGTGAAAGTCGTACTCGAGCGGGTCTTTGGAGATGCCCAACTGGCGGCTGTGCCCCTTGAGGAAGGTATAGGCAGTCTGGATGGCGTCGCGCATGGCGCGCGACGGCGCGCCGGTGACGTGCGTGCCGCCGCGGCCCTTCAGCGCCTGCACTTCGACGCGGAAGATGGCGTGACGGCCCTGCTCGAGGTCGGTGCCAATGGTGAAGATGACGCCGGGGTCCGCTTGGCCGGGCAGGATCAGTCCCCCACCCCCCTGCTCGGGCACCGTCACGAAAGTCTCTTGGTAGGTCTCCTTGTCCAGATAAGAGAAGTTGACCGCCCAGTACTCGAGGCCACCCATCTTCTTGAGTTGCTCCTTGACCCGGCGGCGGCCCTCCAACGCCAGTTCCAGATACTCTAGCAGTTCATCCCGCGTGAACGCCCCATCGGGATGCAGGAGTTTGATCAGCCCCGAGACCGTCTTACGCACGGCGCGCACGTCCCGCTGGTTGAGGTGGCTGCCCAGGCTAAAGTAACGGTCCAGCGCGTCGCTGTAACTGGTCTTGCGCGAGACACGCCACACTTCGGTGATATAGTCCACCACGAAGCCATAGTGGTCCGTGAGATATTCGGGCCGCATCTTGTCCAGGTCCCAGCCGGGCAGGTAAAAGTGCAACCGGTCAATGAACGCCATGTCCTGCAAGTGGGGAGAGAGCGGCTGGAACAGGTGCGAGGTCTTAAGGATGGTGGGGATGTCGGCGTCAATGTTGCCATTGAAGACGATGGAGGCGTCGGCCGGTACCTCTTCCTTGCCGCGCGAGAAACTGCCCGATTCCATATAGTCCTTGAGGATCTGGATGCCGTTGGGGTCCTTGAAATGGACGCCCGCCACCTCGTCGAAGGCCACCACGTCCCACAAGCCCACCATGCCGATGCGCCCGCTGCCCAGGTGGATGAACAACTGGGCGACGGTGGTCTGGCCGCCGGAGATGAGGATGGTAAAAGGGGAAATCTCGCGGTAGACGAAACTCTTGCCCGTGCCGCGCGGCCCGAGTTCGATCAGGTTGTAGTTGGGCTCGACCATGGGCACCAGCCGCATCACGCTGAGCAGTTTCTTGCGCCGGTCGAAGTCGGGATGGGTAGGCTCCAGCCCAATCGAACGCAGCAGCACGTCCAGCCACTCGTCGCGCGTAAAGTGGGCGCGGGCAGTCATCAGATCGCCAAAGTCGGTGCTGGGCTGCTGGATCGGCTTCAGACTCTCAATGATGAAGGGGCGCGTCTGGCCACGATGCTGGAGGCTGGCGTCGTAGCGCAGGTTGACGATAGCCCAGATGCCGCCGGCCAGGAGTTTGTCGTACTGGCGGACGATCTGCTCGGGGACGTTGACGTACCGCACGCCCATGTTGGTCAGTTCAGCCCAGTATTTGTCCTCGGTCTCCACCAGGCGGACTTTGACCTTGTCAATGATGCGGTGGGTGCCCGCCTCGCGCGTCAGCGACTTTATTTTCTCGCTCTCGTCGGCGCGCACGTAATTGCGGCTGAGCGTCTCGCGCACGTACTCCAATCCCTGGGTGATGACGTCGGGATCGGTGGAAGAGCAATACTGGCCCAGGAGATACTCGAGCACGTAGACCGGCACGTTGAAGCCGGTCTTGGTCTGGCGCACCAGGTCCTTGCGCACGACCCGGCCGGGGAAGTGGGCGGTCAGTTTTTCGTCCAGTGCGTCCATAATCGGTGCGTTCATAGACCTCTTTTCTCTGCAAGACGTGGTACGTGTTCCGTGTTCCGTGTTTCGTGTTCAGTCACGCACCACGCAGCACGAAACACGAAACACGCACTACGCTTCACGTTTCACGCTTCACGCTTCACTTTCACAGCTCAAGATCAACGTACACCGTGGCGGGTTGCTGGGCCAGCAGTTCGCCGGTGACCGCATCCCAGGCACGGATGGCGATCCCGTCGCCTACGGCAAGGCCGGCATCCGGCTGCAGCCGCAGCGACATTTCGACCACGTCGCGGTCTACGGATGCTTCCCACGCGCGCGAGACGCGCTCGCTCTCGCGCACGATGTCCAGCGTGACCTGGCGGGCGCGGGTCCAGAGGTCCACACCCTGGGGGACGAGCCGCACTTTGAAGATGGCGTTGCGGATCTCGGGGCCGGTGACCAGTTCCAGCGAGACACCCACCGGGCGTTGCATGGCCGTCTGCTGCACGGTGACGTGGGCAGTGACGAGTTCCTGGAGCGAGATGCCGCCGTGCATGAAGTTGTAGGGGCCGGGGGTGAGGAAGCAGCCGACCCCGCGCGGGAAGCAGGCCACCAGATCGTCGCTCCCCGATACGGGCAGCGCTGGCAGGTTGGCTGGCGGCAGGTCCCGCCCAACCAGATACCGCTCTGCTTTCTTCAGGAGGTCGCTGGCGGGGACGTCCACGGCCACTTTGTCGGTTTCACGGATGGCCTCGCGCAAGAGAAAGCCGTGGTCAGAGACGATGTGGATCTCGTCGCAGCCAGCGGCCAGCAGGCGGCGCACGGCCTGCTGCAGGCGCTCCAGGAGCGCGTCGAAGGCGTGCCAGGCGACGGCTGCTGCGCCTTCACCCAGCGCGTCAATCTCGGTCGAGGTGACGACGATCCAGGGCACGCCCTGGCTCACGTCGGCCAGCGGGGTGGAGAGCCATTGATCGAGGTCGAAGACGGCAACGCGGCCCAGGTGGGCCTCCAACCAGGCCAGCCGGCCGGCTCTCGTGGCCAGGTTGCCCGCAAAGCCGGGGGCCGTGATGGTCCATTGGCCGCCGGCATAATCCACCTGGAAAGTGGGCCAGCCGGGCAGGAGCGCGGCCATGCCCAACGAGGTGACCGAGGGCAGCGTGCTAAGCGCAAAATCTGGTGTGACTTGAGGGCCGGGGCGCAGCCGCCCGGCGAGTTCCTGCCCCAGTTCGTAGCGCAGGCCGTCCACGACGACGACGGCACGGCGGCGCAGGCCGCCCGCCGGTGAATCCGCCCACAGGCCGCTGACGCCCAGGGCCAGGGGAGGCGGCGGCCACTGGCCTTCCTGGAGCAGGGCCTCGCCGAAGCGCTCGTTGGCGGCTTCCAGCCAGTCCTGGTAGATGCGCTGCGTCCACTTGAGTGCAGCGTCCAGGTGGCCCACGCCACGGTCCACCGTGGCGCGGAAGTGGCGGTAGGCGCGATCCACCTGCCACCATTCTTGAGTGTAACGCTCGATGAGAGCCTGGGGGGTGGTGTGGTGGAGCAACTCGGTCAGTGCATCGTCGGCGCCGATGATGACCTCGGCCATGAGTTCCAGGACCGCCCAGCCGGGCAGGCTGCCCTCCCTGGCCCAGAAGCCCTGGGCGCGCTGGCGAAACGCCCCGTGTTGCGCGCGGCAAAAGGCCACCGCCTGGACTTTGTCGGCGATGCCATCTAACTCGGCGCACGCCTGCTCCCAGGCCGCCCGCTCGACATTCAGGAAAGCGGCAGTCAATGGAGGATGGAGAATGAAGGATGGAGGATGGAGGATGGAGGATGGAGATCGAGGCAACTCTCTCATCCAGCCGGCCAGCGAATATTGTCCGTCAATTGCCCTGGCCCGCCGGGCAAAGGCATCTTGGAACATCTCGTCGCGCTGCCACTTGCGCAAAAAGTTGCGGCAGCGCTCCCAGTGAATAGGCTCAGGCAGCGCGTCCTGGAACGGAAAACCGGCGGGCTGCCCGGCGGCCAGGTAGGTATCCACCAGGCACAGCGTGGCCGTGAAGCGATCGGCCCATGCATCTACCTCAGAAACCAGGTTTTTTCCGGAAAACCTGGTTTCTTGGGCGGGAACACCGAACTGGCTCCCCAGCAGGTCAAAGAACGGTCCGGTGACCTGGCGCGCCTCCAACTCGGCCAGCGCCTGGGCGGGCAGGGCCAGCAGGCGCAGCAGCAGGTCGTCAAAGTCGGGGATGAGGCGGGCCAGCGCGGTCTCCAGGTTGACGATGCCCTCCCAGAAGGCGCGCCCCTTTCCCAGCGAGGCGACGGCCAGCGCCGGCAGGAGGGGACGCAGGGCGCGCATCGCGCCGGGCGCGTCGGGCAGGGCAATGCCCCGATCACGCAGGGCCGTTTCGATGGCATCGTCGAAAATCCTGGAGGTGTAGAAGAAGGGGCGCAGGTAGACGGCTTCGTCCTGAGCCAGCGGGAGGTAGACGACGAGCCGTTGGCCCGGCGGGCGACTGGCCAGTTGGTAGCGCAGGTGGAGCAGGCTACCCTCGAAGGTCAGCAGCGGCAGGTGGGGCTGGAGGAAGGGCAGTAAGCGCTCCCATTCTCTGTGGGGATCGAACCACAGGATGGTGTCGTGGCCCGGGTCCTGTTGGAAGTAGGCGTTGAATCTGTCTAGGGTGGTTTGGATCAGCATTGGTTTGCCCTCACCGTGCAGCCTGACGTCCGGTCATGTGCAACCTCGACCGGCGATAAAGTCGCCGGTCTACGGAGCAGCGCCCCATCAATGGGGCTAAGCCGGATTCATCCGATCACGAAGCGAACTGGATCACCAACTCGCGCCCGTCATCGAGCACAATACGGTTGTCCTCAACCGTGAGAGGGCTGTCTGGTGGGACTGTTACGACGGGTTCGGGTGTGTCCAGTTGTACAGTTATGACCAGAGGCTTGGCCTGGCCAACCAGACTGGCCCAAACGCCGAAGAATACGTCGGCTGGCAGATCCCCATGCCAGGTTTCACCCCAGGCCAGGTGCGCAGCGACGGCCTCCTCCCAGTCACGGTCAGAAATTGTGGCAATAGCCTCTTCAAACATGTGTTCCCTCCACGGGCGAAAGCATACCACCAATAGAGGCAATAGGCAACCAGGAGACGAGTGGATTGTTTGCCACCGTCTTTTGTGGTATACTGGTGTGCGATGCGGACGACAGTATCAGAAGGGAGTGAGCAAGCGATGGAAACCCAAGTTCTGCCTCAGACCGCATTCAAGTACGACGTCCAGGTCATGGAAGAGGGACGTGTAGAACTATACGTTCCTATTCCTGCTGGTGCGTATGTCACCGTCGTAGTCATCCCAGAGTCCACCGATACTTTTGACGACTTGCTGGTGGCAGCTGAAAGCAGTCTAGGCTTCTGGGACAATCCCTATGACGACGAGGACTGGAACAATGCCTGAGCAAGGTGACGTTCTTCTCATCCCGATCCCATTCACCGATCTTTCCTCCCGCAAACGCCGGCCAGTCATCGTGATCTCCAACGACGCCTATAACCGCAGAACTGCCGACATCGTCGTCGTGGCCATGACCTCCAATCCAGCTCCAGCGGACTACAGTTTCACGATTATGTCGTCTGACCTGGCGCAGGGCTCATTGAACCGCCCCAGCAAAGTCAGAGTAGACAAGATTTACACGTTGTCTCAGTCTATCGTCGTCAAAACCTTCGGCCGGGTCAACTCCAAGGTGCTCGATCGCATTCGCGGTACGCTACAAGACTTGACCGCGTCCAGGGCATAGACCCGGTAGACCTGACAGGTTTCCGAAACCTGTCAGGTCTAAACTCACACCACTTTCCTCACCGGCAGCAAGCCCGCCTCCTGGACCGGCAGCAGGTTGACCCTGACCCCGTCGTCGAGGTCCGGGTTGTAGGGCGCTGCGCCGTTGCGGTACGGTCCGTTGGCCCACTCGGGCAGGTCTACCTCGACGGCGCCCTGGATGACGCGCTCCAGGCGCGCGTTGCACTCCTCCAGGTCGGCCAGTTCGTCCTCCAGGTCGGCGATGGCCTTGACCGCTGGCCGGACGGACAGGAGTGCGGTCCTGGCGGCGGCCAGGCGGGTGCGCACCTCCTCCATCTGCGGCCACAGGTAGAGCGTTTGCACCCTGAGCAGCGTGTCGTGGGTCAACCGGTGGTAGTCCACCAGCACGGCGAAATAGCCCTTGGGGCTGGCCAGGTGCCACAGGATGGGGCGGTTCTTGTAGAGTTTGACGTGGAAGCGGGCGAAATAGTCGCGGCGCAGCCACTCCTCGAGAGGGCGGCCCAGGTATGGGGCGGCATCCTGCTCCAGTTGGTAGGCGACGGCTGGGCCGAATTGGGCCTCCAGTTGCGCGCGGATGCGGTCCACCAGGTACGGCTCGCGGGCGGCGCAGCCAGCCAGCGGGACGATGCCCGATTCGCTTTCCCGCACGGCCTGGCGAGCAAAGTAGGAGAAGAAGCGCCGGACGTGTTCGCGCCGTTTCTCTTGGTCCGGCCTCCTCTCCATCTGCGGCCAGACCAGTTCTGGGGGGCGGTCGCCCAGTTCGCGTTCGATGAGCGCGCGGTCGGCGGGGCTGATCTCGTAGAGGTCGTAGACGGCGTCGTCAATGTGGGCCTGGAGGGATTGCAGGCGGGCATCGGCGGCGGTCTCAATGGCGCGGGTCACGTCCAGCAGCGCATCCAACGTCGGTGGATCGGTCAGCACGAATTCCGGCGCGTCCTCCCCTAACAACTTTAGCACCTTCTCGATGCCCTCTGCGCCGTCTTCCCGTCCGCCTGATTTGCCGATTTGCCGATTTGCGGATTTGCTGATTTGCACCAGCCAGGGGACTGTGAAGCGGGTACAGATTTCGTTGCCAGTGTCCCAGGTAGCTTTTAGATCGTGGGCAGTTCTTGCACATTCTGCAATGAAGGTCTCAACGTTGCTACCATCGGCTGCTATGGGGAGAGAAGCGAGTATGCCGGTTTCATGTTTGCGGTCCACGGTAAGGATTTGGAGTAGAGCCTCCAAGAGCTTGGAGTTCAATATTCCCAGTAGTGACCACAGGTCATACGCTTCACAAGGGAAAATGCCACGTGCCCCATGTGCGAAAATGCGTCCAGCTGGGTGATGACGAACACTCAAACCCTTGTCACAAATGTAAGGGTAGATCAGACCTTCGCGGAAATAAAACTTCTCATTTTGTACACGAGCGCCTGTCAAGCCATGGAGTTCTTCGAGATTTCGTATCACATAGCCATCATCTCGCCAGTCAACTACTAGATCCACGTCAGAGTAGTACCTGCTGAAACTACCCCCCTTATTAAAGGGATACCAGCCTGGTCGTCCTTTTTCGCCCAACTCCCACCAGCTTCTGACAAACATTGCGTCTTGGCCAGTGCAGAGCCCAGCCTTCACATCGGCTATCTTTGCCCGATCTGGTGGTCCGTATGCTACGTCGCGATCTAATGGCGGCAAGCTATCAAACAGCACAGCTAGCGAATCACTAATCCAGTAAGACATTACATAACCCGGCAGTGAGCGAAGCGTCATACGGTTGACAATAAACAAATCTGGCATCTTGTAGCCTTCCCTGACCCCCGTAAGTGCTTTCTCAAAGCCAGCTTGTCGGTTGTCGGACTGCCTAAGCCCAAAAAAGACAAGTTGGCTAGAGCTTTGTTCCTCTGGACCTTTCAAGACATAGGCACTCGGTCGCACAGTTGCATCGTCTAGCACTCCGATGCCAAGCTCTGCCAAAGTGACAAGGCCACCATTATCGGCCAGTAGACGTTTACGTAAACTTGCGAAAGTTCGTAGATGGAGAAATGTCCGTGAGGTCAGAGACCCAACAAAGCCTCTCGCCCTCAGTAGTTCTGAAGCTCTTTCGACGAACGCGGCATACAAATCGTTGCCGGTTTCAGGATAGGCTGTCTTGAGATACCTATCCGCCTGAACTGTCGTGCCACCATAAGGTGGGTTCATCACCACCACGTCGTACTCGTTCATCAGTACGTCTAGCAGGTGCATGGCCTTGTCCGCCTCGGTGGCGAACAGTTGGGCGTTAACGTCGTGCTCCTGCAACGCCTGGCGTGCAAACGTGCGCAGGTCATCGCGCAGTTCTTGCAGCGTGTAATGGGGCGTCCAGGCGACCGCCTGTTCTTCCTCCACCAGTTCGGCCAGCCCCATCTGGCGCACCTCCGGTTCCATCCCAGGCAACTCGCGCTGGCGGCTCAGCGCGTCCAACCCTTCAGAGACGGCGGCGTGCCCGGCGCGCGCCAGCAGTTCGCGCAGCCGCTCGTCCACGCGCAGGAGGCTGCCCACCTGCGCCACGTGGTCCAAGTCGTCGAGCACCTGGGCAAACGCCCGCTGCACGCGCCGGTCGTTGGCGTAGCGGGCCAGGAATTTGTCCTTGATGCCGCTGTCGGGCAGCGTGGCGTCGGCCACCACCAGGTTGACCTGCCGCACGCGGGCCTGGGGGTGCATCGTGCGCGCCTTCATCAACAGGCTCAGCGCCGCCAGTTGCACCGCGCGCCGGTCAATGTCCACGCCGAACAGGTTGTGCTCCAGGATGGCACCGGGGATCTCGTGATCCTCGATCTGGAGGTGGCCCCAATCGCGGGCGTCGCGGTACATGGCCTCGAACACCTCGCACGCATAATGCCCAAAATGCATCGTCCCGCACGCCGGATCAATCAGGCGAATGTGTGTGACCGGCTTCTCCGCCCGCCGCGGCGCAGCATTGGGATTGTTGATCGGCGAATCCGGGTCAAGGACGATGTACTGATTTGCTGATTTGCCGATCTGCTCACTCGGCAACGGCTCTGGCACCAGGTAACTACACTTCTCCCGCACGCGCCGCGAATCCGGGTGCATTTCGAGCCACAGGCGGCCGAGGGTGTTGTCCACCAGGAATTTGACGATCCAGCGCGGGGTGAAGAACTGGTTGATCACGGCCACGTCGTGAGGGGTCTGGGGCTTGCCCCGTTTGCGGATGGCGACCTTTTCCTCGGCGTTGTAGAACTGGTAGAGCCAGCCGGTGATCTCGTCCTCTCTCCAGGCCGCTTCGTCCAGCGCGTTGATCTTCTCGATGCACTCCCTGAGCACGGCGTAGCGCGGCCAGACCAGGCTGTGGTCGTCGTCGGGGTCAAAGAGATAGCCGATCAGTTCGTCGTTCACGCGGTGGCAGACGGCGGCCAGGCAGGCGGGCAGCGCGTCATCGGGAGCGCGCATCTCCTGGGGGTGTTCGTCACGGTAGTCGCGGTGGGCCTTGCTGCGCCCGCCGTAGACGTCGCGGGTGGTGATGGTCTCTGCGATGATGCCGCGCACCTCCAGGCATTTGAGGCCCACCAGGCGGTTGAGGAAGGTGAAGGCGGACTCGCGGACGTAGTCGGCGCTGGCCTGGGGGAGGGTGCGACCCTCCTTCATCCCGCGCCGGACGGCGGCGACGATGCGGTGCCAGGTTTCACGGTCGGCGTCAGTGGTCAGGCGGTCGGGGGGTGAGTCGAGCGACCAGGCGCGGTCGGTGAAGAGGCCGTAGCGCTTGAGGGCGATGGCGAGTTCGTCCTCCAGCGTGTGGCGCAGGTCGAGGACGAGGGATTTGATGGCGGATTTGGTGTGTGGGTCCATAGAGACACTCTATCTCAATCATTTGAAGCGGTAAACATCGGCATCACGTGGTCCAACATGGCCTGTACAGCGCTGGGGTCCATCGTCAGCGTTCCATACTCCACCCGGTTGCCCCGCTCCGGCTGGCCGGCGAACGAGAGCCAGTTGAAACTGGTAGTGATCATATACTTGTCGTCACAGATCACGACCTTGGCGTGAGTGTCTTCCAGGCGGCACAGGCGCAGGTTATGCCCTCCCTTATCTCTCTGGATCTGTTCCAGATCATGGAGTACTCTTTCCTCGCGGCGATCGGGTTCGCCAAAGCCATAGCCAATCCAGACCTTGACACCCTTTGCGATTCGTTGGGCGATCAGGTCGCGGAGCTCGCGATTCACGGCGGTTGGTGTAAGCCACGGCGAAACAACAATGACCCGTTCTTGGGCGTCACGCAGCGCTTGTAGCAGTTTGGGACGATGCTCTATCATGGAGAGAATCTGCACAGTCGGCGCAGCACTCTCCAGTTCGGCGATCCGCTCCTTCAGGTGACCAATTTCCTCCTGGACCTCGACCCGGCGCTGGGTTACTAGAGCCGTGTCTTCTTCCCTGCTTGAGGAACGTTGGAGAGCATCAGTCTCCTGTATCTGCTGCTCAAGTTTGTTGATACTCCCTCTTAACTTGGGGACCTCCATCGCCTTCAGCTGGGCGGCCTTGTACGCACCTGCCCCAATGATCTCAATGGCGGGATCGAGTGCCTCCTCAGGTCCCCGCTTTGGCTCTGCTCTGAGTGCTCGTATGCCTTCCTCTTCCATTTTTAGCAGGGCTGCCTCGTGTCGTGGAGAGCGTTCGACTCCGTCGTACACATGCAGCAGCAAGGCTCCGTCTGCGCGGCGGATGAACTGGAGCACCCGCATAGGGCGGTAGCCGACGAAGGCTCTTTCGACCTTCAGCACATCCAGTAGGTCTCTCTTGTGTTCCATTTTGGGCAGAGTGCGCTGGACCTCACGCCACACACGTCTCAGGGAGACGATCTCTACCTCATCGTACTCGGGAGCGGTCAGATAAGGTGGGATCTGGTACCAGTCTGCATCACGGACGTTCCCGGCCGCGTACAGCCGCCGATGCGGGTAGTATTCGCCGGTCAGTGCATCGAGGCAAATGGGGAGGCTCTCTTCTTCAGGGTGCAGAAGAGCCAACGTCTGGAGGATGTTCCGCCCTTTCGGCGTTATGTTGAGGATCTCTCGCTGCTTTCCATCGCCCTTGGGTCGGGCAACCGCTATAAAGCCCATCCTCTGCAGTCGTTCCAGGGCATCACAAACGATCTGGTGCTCCAACCCCAAGATACCGCCGATTTCGTCAGTGGTCTTGACTCCGGCCTGCAAAGCCTGCAGTGTGAACCGATCAATGGTCGGCAGTGGCTGCTCCACTTGCACCTGAACTCGCAGGTACACTTCATAGGAGGGAAAAGCCGCTTCGTACCAATCCACCAGCAAGTAGCCCGGGTGGTCAGCCTCGTGCTTCTGCGCCAATTCGTCAATGTCCATCTCTACAACGCCTCTAATGTACACTCGGCCTGATGAGACCGGATATGGTGGATAACGGTATGAAACGGATTGCTGCCCCGGACATCGGCGAATTCTACGTCTTCGTCCCCCACGATGATCAACAGTTGCCGTGCGCGCGATAAAGCGACGTTCAGACGCCGCTCGTCCCGCAGGAAACCGATTTTCCCCTCCGGGTTGCTTCTCACGACGCTATAGATGATGATGTCGCGCTCGCGCCCCTGGTAGGCATCCACCGTGTCCACCTCGACCTCTTGGAGGTGAGACCAGCGCTCCCGTCGGGCCATGATCTTCTGCCTCAATGCCGCCTTCTGAGCCAGGTAGCCGGTGATCACACCCACCGTTCTGTCCGAGACTCCAGCCTCTGCATAACTCGCCTCTATCCGATCGAGCAGCGCTGCGATCTCATCTACCTCGGCCTGGTTTTGCCTGCTGTAGCCCGCCAGCACATCCCTGTGGTTCGAGAGTTGTTTGGTGGAGTACCATATCACCGGTCGCTTCGCCCAAGGTAGCCCGTGTCGTCTTTCCTCTCCATCTACGCCGTTCTCCAGGCCCACGTCAGCATAGAAGCACTCCCCGATCAAGGTCCCGATCGCCGGATGCATGCGGTACTGGACGGTGAGCGGCAACTGTACCGGCTTGTCGCCGACGCGCTCGATCAGTTCCTGGAACAGGCTGACCTCCAGTACGTCCCGCCGCACGTCGCCCGTTTGCCGTATCACCTCATCCAGGTCGCGGCCGATGATCGGCGGCAACTGGCGATGGTCTCCGACCAGCACGATCCTCCGCCCTCGGACCATGGGCACCAGAAGTTCAGGAGGTGTTGCTCGCCCCGCCTCGTCCACAATGACCCAGTCGAACTCCATATCGCTCACGTACCCCTTGGCTGCCACGCCGACGCACGTGGCACCGACCACTTTGCACCGCCCCAGATAGGCCGACGCGAAATCATGGTAGCTCCTGCCCACCTGTAACTGCCATTCTTCTACCAACTTTCGTATCTGACCTAGCCGGGCCATCTCTTCTTGCCTGCCAGCATAGTGCTGGGCAATGAACGCCCGCTGCTCGTCAAAGGTCTCAAAAGAAGTACCAAACTCTGACTGGAGGAACTCGTTTACTAACACCCGACCTGCATTGATCTCTTCATCCAGTCGGCCCATCTCTTCTTCGAGTTCCGATTTCCTTCCGGACAACTCTTCCCGCTGGAAGCCGATTCCGGCGACCATGTTCGCTTGCTTCAGGAAGTCGCTGGCCCAATCCAGATATTCGCGCTGGAACGATTGCAGCAACTCTCGCAAGCGTTTGTCCCCGGGAGCGGTGTCTGCCAGGACCCCCTCTGCCTGTTGGCGCAACTGCGCTGTCCGGTTGATGTCATGCTCCAACTGGTCGTATTCGACCTCGACCCCAGCCAGTTTCTGGGCAACATGCGCCAATTCATCTGCTCGCTCCTGGCGCACCAATGACAGGCTCTTGCACTCCTCAAGCACACCCAAAGCGTTCGTCAACCCTTTCCCACCGACAATCCGGCTCTCAAGCCCGGCAAGGTAGTCGTTACTTTTCTGGATGACACGATCCCGCCAGGCTTGGAGCTGACGATCCAACAGTAGTCCTTCTGTCGAGCCAACCTTATCTTCCCGTCCAACCCGCACCACGTACTCGCTCAGGTCCGGACGTAGTTCTCGGATCTTGTCCAGGGCATGGTTTACGGCCACGTTGGACTGGGATGTGACCAGGATGCGCGGCCGTTCCTGCCGCTCAATGATCTGCAGAACCAACTCGGCGATAACCGATGTCTTTCCTGTACCTGGAGGGCCCTGTATCAGGAACACGTCGCGCGTCGCCAGCGCGCGACGAACCGCCTTGTACTGCGACGTATCCAGGTGATCCTGGAACCACATATCAATGGAAACGGACCGGTTAACGTCGAGTTGCTCCGGGTCGGCCAGAATCGTTGGCAGATTCGGGTTGACGGTCTCGTGAAAACGCAGGCGCTTTAAGGCCCTTTGCTGGCGCGATAGCACTGCCTCAGCCTGAGCGTTGTCTACCGTCACTACGCCAGCCTGCTTGACTTGGCCGAGATTCACATTGCGCGCCAGGCCGATTCTGAGAACGTCACCGGTCAGGTCCTCAAAGTATCCGCAGGGCAATTGCCTACCGTCGCTGCTGCGGGTTAGACAGAGTACATCATCGCTTGTCAGATCCACCTCGTTCTCGTCTGGCGCTTCTGCCAGATGCAGTTCAATTGTCGCCTTGTCGCTGGCCAGTTCCCAGTCCGTGTACCGTAGACGGAAGGCCCGCAGCAGCCGCCGTTGTGCGTTCAGGAGTCTCTCCCAGACCTCGAGATGGTCCTTGTCTCTCAAGTCGTGTTCCCGAGCCTGCCTCAAGGCATTCACGTGCGCCTCTATTGCATTCAGTAGAGGGGTGACATTAGCATTCCGAGGTATCCTGGGCCGGCTTTCGACTTCCAACAGCGCGTCAATGCGCAGGCCATTCTCTCGATCCTGGGCCAACTCTGACGGCTCGCGCACGCCGATGCCTGTGACGACGAGATAACCAGGCGGCGTGCTATACCGATCGGGCGCACACCACAGCCGCAATTGCGACGTCGTCAGGCGATAGGCACGGCCCTCTCCGTCCCGATTATCTTGGGCCCACCCATACACGCCGCGCTGAAATTCCTGTCGCAGAAAAGTTATCCCCAGGTAGTCCCGAGGTTCGGGGATAAACCGCATCTCGTACAACTGCTGCGTAGCATTATCAGTCGGGCTGAGATAGAATACCTTTTCCTTTTCGATCTCCCGCCTGACCTGCTCGAGGATGCGCCTGGCTTCAGAGCAACTGGTACCGTGATCACCCTCCCGTAACCTATACAAACGCTGGATGGATTCCCAGATCTTCTCAGGTAGTTGCGCCGCTGCTTTGACAAACGTATCCCGCGTCGGCTGCAAGTCATGACACAAAAGTTGCTCCATGATTCTCAGAAGATCTGCCATGTCTGTGTTGGCAGATTCCTCGAAGGTGCCAGTACCGGCAGAGTCATCGCCATGAATGAGGAGGATCAGATCAGCGAGGCCTGTGTACATCACCTGTGGGCGGCAGATCGTTGGATCTACGACGATTCCCGTGCTTTCGAGATATCCGTGGCCGATCTCCCGAACGTGCAGATCAGCCAGGAACTCGGCCAGGGAAATCAGCAAGTCGCACGACCAGGCCAGTGATGGCCTGGCCTCGGGTATGTACTTGTCCAATGGCCGCCCGCTGGATTGGCGGTACACGAAATAGTAGCACGAATTCTTCCCATCATATCCGTAGTCAATCATTGGCACGTAAGCCGGCAAGTTCAGTCGTGTCAGCTCAGCCGCGCGCCGCTCAATGATGTTGTGTATCAGGTCGCTGGCCTTCGGCCCGTCTACGGTGCACACATGCACCAACGCCTCGGGCCCGGCTATGGGATCTTCGGCAAGCCAGGCGTCACATTGGTCTACGGATGGAAGCTCAAACTGAAGTCTGTAGCGATTGACGATCAGGTTACGCATTCGGCACTCGCTCCCGCGCTTATCCTATTTTCACATCTGAAGTGTCTACTTTCTCTAGGCTCTCTGACCGGAGAAACTCCGGCACCAAGCAACCTACGCGGCATCACATGCCACGCGGAATCCGACACTCGCGGAGCACAACCCTGGCTGGATAGCCTCACGCCATGCACAGCAGGCTGATAGAGGGTTCTGGTCATAGGCCCCTCCGCGCACAACCCTGATGCCTGCATCCCCCGGTTCCTCGCGCCCGTCGCTGGCGTCGTATGGATATGACTGATAGAAGCTGCTCGTCCACTCCCACACATTGCCCGCCATGTCTGCCAACTCGTAGGGACTATCACCGGCCGGCGAATAGCGGCCCACCAGGCTGGACTCTAGCCGCAGCTCACCGTGAGCGTCCACATTGCAGCGTTCTTCGTCGAACTCGTCGCCCCATGGGTAGCGTCTGGCCCGCCCCGTCGCCGGGTCCCAGCAGGCCGCCTTCTCCCACTCCGCCTCGCTGGGCAGACGGCAGGGGAGCCCACTCACTTGGCTCAGCCAACGGCAGTAGGCCAGCGCGTCGGCCCAGGTGACCAGGACGACGGGATGGTGCTCCAGGCCGCGCGGATGGGTGCGCGTCCGGCGCTCCCAGTTGTAGCGCTGGGCGAAGCGCATGGGGTTGTAAGGGACGGGGTAGTCGGGGTTTTCCTCGATGAAGCGCTGGTAGTCGGCGTGGGTCACCGGGAAACGGCCGATGCAGTAGGGGCGGAGAGTGACCCGATGCTGGGGATGGCAGGCCTCCTTCAGTTCTGGGTCGTCGCTGCCCATCAGAAATTCACCGGCCGCGACGTAGATGAGCGGCTGGTCCAACACGAGGACGTCACCGGCGGGCAGCGAGCGGAGTGCTTGGCGGCGCGGGCGCCCCATTGCGGGCGCTACCGCGGCTTCCGGCTGCAATGCGCTCTCCATCTCAGCGGCGCGCTGAAAGCGCTCCTTGGGGTGGAGCGCCAGCGCTTTCGTCACGGCCGCGGCCAAAAAGTCCGGCACGGCCGGGTTGGTGTTCTGCACAGGTCGCGGATCCTCGCCCAGGATGCGCATGCACGCGTCGGGCGGCCGGAGCAGCGTCAACGCATAGTACAGCGTGGCACCCAGGCCGTACACGTCGGTGTAGGGGCCGGTACGGATCCCGGCGGCTCGCAGTGTCTGCACGTACTGGAGCACCGACGGCATGGATTTCAACTGGTCATCGGGGTACTGCTCGATCGGCGCGTAGCCGTGGGTGAAGGCGCGGGCTGCCGTGCTGGTCTGGCTCTGGTCCAGGCGGCGGGCGATGCCAAAGTCCAGCAGCACCGCCTTGCTGCCCGGGGCAATACAGACGTTGTGGGGTTTGACGTCGCGGTGGATTACCGGAGGCTCGTGTTCGTGGATGTAGCGCAGGGCGGCCAAGAGTTCCCGCGCCCACTTGAGCACGTCGTGAACCTCGAAGGGAGCGGTGCGCTCGCTGCCGAGGCGGTCCAGCGTGGTGCCCTCGACGTATTGCATGACGATGTACGGGTGGCCCTGGTCGAAGAAGTAGTCGTAGACGACCGGCAGGTGGGGATGTTGCATGCCGGCCAGCAACTGGGCTTCGTGCTCGAATTGGTCCTGGCTGGTCGTGTCGGGCACGAGCACTTCCTTGATCACGCACTGGCGGTGCAGGCGCTCATCCTCGACCAGGTGGGCGGCCCCCATGCCGCCCTCGCCCAGGGCGCGCAGGACAACGTACCGATTTGCCAGGGTCATTCCTTCGTGCAAGGGCATCGCTCAGTCCTTCGAGTTCGCAGATATTTCTCACACAAAGACGCAAAGAACACAAATGTTTTATTATTGCTCTATTCCAACATCTCCAGCCACTTGCGCACTTCTTCCATAGATCCAGGCCGGTCCGAGCGGCGCTCTGCGAGCGTCATGCGCAGGATGTCCTTGCCATCGGACGGCAGGGGCGCCTCGTCAATGCGAGTGCGCTCCAGCACGTCGTCCGGCCCGGGCCGGAACAGCATGTCGTACCATAGCGCGCCGAGCGAGAAGACGTCGGCCCGCCCGTCCACGTCGTGGGCGTGGAGCGCCTGTTCCGGGGCGACGTGCCGCCCTTCCACCAACTGTTTCCCGGTCTGCGCCAGCGTGCGGCTGATGGCCGGAACGCGGGCGAAGTCGAAATCGCCGACCAGCGCGCGGCCTTCGGGCGTCAGGTAGATACTGGCAGGCGAGAGGTTGCGGTGGTAGACGCCGTGGGCGTGGCAGTGGGCCAGGGCAGCGGCGACGTCGTTCAGGATGTGCAGTTGCTCATCCGGCGAGATCGGCCCCGCGGCCAGGCGCTCGGCCAGCGTCCCATCGCCGGCCCACTCCAGGACGAGATAGTAGCGCTCGTCGGAACTCTCGTCACGCTGGAAGCGGTGGGGCATCACCAGATTGGGGTGCCGTCCGGCCTGCACCAGCGCGGCCATGTCGCGCTTGAAGCGGCTCACGGCTTGCTCCAGTTCTCGCAGGGAGCCGACGGCGGGCACGTCGTACTGCTTGATGCGCACGGTCCGCCCCGGGAACTCGGGGTCTTCGGCGATCATCTCGACGTAGAAACCAGGTTCTTCGGAAAAAACCTGGTTTCTGACGCGGTAGCCGGCCACGCGCTGCTCGGCGTCGGTCACGTGCGAGTCCAGGATCGTGGTGCGCAGACGTTGAAGTTCGCTCCCGCGGAGGATGCGGGCGTCGGGGCGGAAAACGAGCTCGCGACCGGTGAGGGCGGCGACGAGGCTTTCGTGCAGGCCGAACACCTTGTGGGCCTGGGGGTCGGCGATCTTGAGCGCGCCGGTGCCCTTGGAGAGCACTACCAGCCCCACGACACTGACGTCTCCCCAGCCCCGGTCCGCCAGGAAGCCGTGCATGACCTTGGCCTTCTGCTCAATGATAGGGATGGGGCTGGGGCGCAGGTCGCCGCTGGCGTGGCGCCAGTGGAGTTGGTCGGCCTCAATGGGGCCGAGCCAGTGCTTGACCTCGAGCAGGTAGACGCCGTTGTGGTTGAGCACGACGATGTCTATTTCCTGCGTTCCCGTACCGTCCGGCAGGTGGTAGTTGACCAGGAGCACACCGTTGGGGAGGTGGTGGCGCAGGTAGTTGACGGTGAGGGTCTCGCCGGCGTGGGGGTGGGGGTGGCAGTGAATCACGTCAATGGTAGACATTGGTTTCAGTCCTCAGGGCGTGAAACGTGAAGCGTGAAACGTGAAACGTGAGGCGTGTTGCGTGTTGCGTGTTGCGTGTGCGGATTTGTTCATTGTTCATTGGAACATTGTTCATTTGCGGCTTTGCCGCGCTATGGTTTTCTCTCGAATTTGAAGGTGAGGCCGCCTTTGCCTGCGGCTTCGACGCCGGTGCCTGCCAGCACCAGCGCACCCTTGGCGGAGATTTCGGCCGAGACGGTGAACTCAGTGAACTTGAACTTGCCGTCACCCACCTCGTCGGGGGTCTTGACCAATATGCTCTCGATCTGGCCCAAAAACAGGTTCACGTTTTCGACCAGGACCTCGACCTTCAGTTCTCGAGGGCCACCCCCGCGAGTAACAACGGTGTCTGCGGTACGAACCAAGATTGTGTCTTTGTTGTTCATCTCTCCCTCCTGTCTATATGAATCTGATGGTATACATCAAGCTAGTGAACACGAGCATGCTCTGAATCGCTGTGTGATCCGTCATCCGTCGTCACAATGAGCAGCCTCCAAGCCAAGCCTCAGCTTCTGAAGCCATCTCCTCTCATAGTACAAATCCAACTCTATCTGTAATGGTCCTACTGCAATCGGCCGGAAAGAAAACCTGTCCGATCTAGCACACTGACCTGGAGACAGTTCCACTGTTTGATGCCAAGACGCGAGTCTAGCATTGGAAACACGGATTGTGATGTCGAAAGCTCTCACTCTTTCCACTAGCGCATTCTGCAAGCGCACCTGTAACCTGTATTCGTCACCAATCGACAGCGGCTCCGTCGGATACTGTCCGACAATCCGTGCTGATAACATATCCTGAACTAGCTGTGCTCCATCAGATGGTTGCTTTAGAGGTCTCTGCTTCCTGTCCCTGATGCTCGACTTGGTGTATCTAGCCAACAAATCTGCAACCCGAAATTCTTCCCTTGCTTCCTCAAGCCGCCCCCACTCCCAATACAAGAGCCCCAGAGTATGTCGGACTTCATCCTCATGGCGCTTCAGACCCAGATCTCGATTTAGCTGTATACTGTCTTTTAATAGAGTCTCAGCCAATTCCCAGTCTAATATCACATGCTCATGACGAGCAATGTTTCCTAAGAAGTGAGCAGCTGGTGCAGCCAGTTCCTTGTAAAGCTCCGGTACATTCGAACTCCCTTCAACTTCCAACTTAGCATGATCTTTGTCTATGGATTCTCGCCATTGGTCGTATACGTACCAGAGATATGGCTCAGCTCGTGTATATTCACCTCGCCCGTAGAAGTAACGGCCTTCGAAGTAGGCCGCTTCCATTTTCTGTTTCATCCATCTTATCTGTCTATCATGTAATGTTTAGCGGCGCGAGTGACGCCGAATAAGTCAATTCCGCTTTTGTGGTACACTATCCCCGCAAAACGGCGGGGGTGAATGCGAGTGGATATTCGTCTCAATTCGTCTTGTACGTT
>Ga0315274_10003806_pt1 | contig 22368 bp, 31 predicted proteins | sample YL17G02_20_MG_FD_203700 | JGI IMG/M metagenome (GOLD analysis project Ga0315274, IMG submission 203700) | Sediment microbial communities from Yellowstone Lake, YNP, Wyoming, USA - YL17G02_20 | ecosystem: Environmental > Aquatic > Freshwater > Lake > Sediment | place: USA: Wyoming | collected...
AGATCGAGAGCCTTAAGGGCCTTCTCGAGAAGGTCGTCAAGCGGGATGTCTACGTCGACATCCGCGAGGTCGACAAACCCGAACTGACCGCCGTGCTGACCGGGGAGGGAATCGCCATCCAGCTCGAGAAGCGGATCGCCTACCGGCGGGCGATGCGCAAGGCCGTCGAGAACGCCCTGCGCATGGGCGCCAAGGGGATCAAGGTCATGTGCGCGGGCCGCCTGGGCGGGGTTGAAATCGCCCGGACCGAGTGGTACCTCAAGGGCCGACTCCCCCTCCAGACCCTGCGGGCCGACATCGACTACGCCTTCACCGAGGCCTTCACGAACTACGGCCAGATCGGGATCAAGGTCTGGATCTACCGGGGCGACGTCGATAAGCCCAAGATGACGATCCAGACGTCCGAGGTCGAGGAGATCTAGCCATGTTGATGCCCGGCAAGGTCAAATACCGGAAGTCCCATCGGGGGCGGATGCGCGGCAAGGCCATCCGGGGCGGCACCCTCTCGTTCGGGGAGTTCGGCCTTCAGGCTCTGGAGCCTTGCTGGCTGACCGCCCGCCAGCTCGAGGCCGGCCGGATCACGATCACCCGCTTCATCAAGCGGCACGGCAAGCTCTGGCTGCGCAGCTTCCCCTGGAAGCCCGTCACCAAGAAGCCGACCGAGGTCCGGATGGGAAAGGGCAAGGGCGACCCCGAGTTCTGGGTCGACGTCATTCGGCCCGGGCGGATCCTCTACGAGCTCGAGGGCGTCTCCGAGGAGACCGCCCGCGAGGCGATGCGGCTGGCCGCCCACAAGCTGCCGATCAAGACCCGATTCATTTCCAGGGATAACGTGGAGTTGCGATGAAGATCCAGGAACTGAGGGAGCTCTCGGCCGACGAGCTCAAGGCCAAGGAAACCGAGCTGCGGGACCAACTGTTCAAGCTGCGATTCCAGCACGCCCTGGGGCAGCTGGAGAACGCCGCCAAGCTGCGGACGATCAAGAAGGACATCGCCCGGATCCAGACCCTCCTCAACGGCCCGGACCGGACGCGAACGGAGTAGAACATGGATACGACAGGCGCTCAAGCCCCCAAGCGGAAAACGTCCAAGCTCGGCGTCGTCGTCGGCAAGACGATGAAGAAGACGGTGACCGTTCTCGTCGAACGGCAGGTCCGTCACCCCCTTTACAAAAAGACGATCCGGCGACGTAAGAAGTTCATGGTCCACGACGAGTACGAAAAGTGCAAGGTCGGGGACGTCGTCCGGATCATCGAGACCCGGCCCATCAGCAAGATGAAGCGCTGGCGGGTCCTCGAGATCGTCGGGCTGGCCGCCCCCGGGCCGGAATCGGAAACGAAGGACATCCGACAATGATCCAACGGCAAACGATGCTCAAGGTCGCCGACAACTCCGGCGCGCGGCGGATCATGTGCATCACGCCCCTCGGCGGGGGCGTGGGCCGGACGGCGACGATCGGCAATATCGTCTCGGCGACCGTCAAAGAGGCGGACCCCGAGAGCAAGATCGCCAAGGGCACGATCGTCCGGGCCGTCATCGTCCGGGTCCGCAAGGAAATCCGCCGCCGGGACGGCTCCTACATCCGCTTCGACGACAACGCCGCCGTCATCATCGACAAAGCCGGAGAGCCGATCGGGACCCGCGTCTTCGGGCCGGTCGGCCGCGAGCTCCGGGATAAAAAGTTCATGAAGATCGTTTCCCTCGCTCCGGAGGTCATCTGATGGCAAAGCCCCTCATCAAGAAGAACGACATCGTCGTCGTCCGCCGGGGACGGGACAAGGGCAAGCAGGGGAAGGTCCTGATGGTCTTCCCCGAGACGAACCGGGCCATCGTCGAAAAGGTCAATTTCGTCAAGGAGTTCATACGGCCCGACCGGAGCAAGAATATCTCGGGCGGGATCATGGAAAAGGAGGCCCCGATCGCCCTCTCCAACATCATGATCTTGTGCGAGGACTGCGACCGGGGTGTCCGCGTCCGTATCAAGCGGCTCGGCGACGGGACGAAGACCCGGCTCTGCGCCCACTGCCAGGGAAGCTTGGACCAGGTCAAGTGAGGAGAGCGCGATGAGCCGACTCAAGGAGAGATACCTCAAGGACATCCTTCCCGAGCTCCAGCAGGAGCTCGGGCTGAGTAACCGGATGGCCGTCCCGCGCCTCGAGAAAATCATCATCAACGTCGGCGTCGGCGAGGCCATCCAGAACATCAAGCTTTTAGACGCGGCCAAGGCCGAATTGACCCTGATCGCCGGGCAGCTTCCCGCCATCAGCCGGGCCAAGAAGTCGATATCGACCTTCAAGCTCCGCAAGGGGCAGCCGATCGCCTGCTACGTGACCCTGCGCCGGGAGCGGATGTACGAGTTTTTCGACCGCCTCGTCAACATCATCTTCCCCCGGGTCCGGGACTTCCGGGGCGTCAACCCCAAGGGCTTCGACGGCCGGGGGAACTACACCCTGGGCATGAGAGACCAACTTGTCTTCCCCGAGATCGACTATACCAAAGTCGAGCGGTCCCGGGGCATGAACATCACGATCGTGACCTCGGCCCGGACCGACCGGGAGGCCTTCGCCCTCCTCAGGCGGCTGGGCATGCCGTTCCGCGAGGCTCAGTAGGTCGAGGAAAAGGAAGGACGAACGTGGCGACCACATCATCCATCGTCAAGGACAACCGGACCCCGAAGTACGCCATCCGCCATAGGCGGCGCTGCCGGATTTGCGGGCGAGCGCGCGGCTACTACCGCAAGTTCGACCTGTGCCGGCTCTGTTTCCGCGAACTCGCCCTCAAGGGGGAGATTCCGGGGATCATCAAGGCGTCCTGGTGACCGGAAAGAAAGGATAGGACCATGAGTCAGACGGACCCCATCGCCGATATGCTGACCCGGATCCGGAACGCGGCCAAGGCCAAGAAGCGGGAGGTCAACATCCCCAACTCCCGGACGAAGGTCGAAATCGCCAAGATCCTCAAGGACGAAGGCTACATCCGGAACTTCAAGGTCGTCGACGACCCCAAGCAGGGTGTCCTCAACGTCATTCTCAAGTACGCCGACGACAACCGGAGCGTCATCGGCGGGCTCCAGCGGGTCAGCCGTCCCGGCTGCCGAATCTACTGCACCAAGGATTCCATCCCCAAGGTCCTGGACGGCCTGGGGGTCGTCATCGTCTCAACCTCGAAGGGCGTCTGTACGGGACGGAAATGCGAGGAACTCGGGACGGGCGGCGAGGTCCTCTGCACGGTCTGGTGAGTCTTTGAGGGAAGAGGGACGAACATGTCACGAGTTGGAAATTTAGCCATCAAGCTGCCGCCGGAGGTCAAGGTCGCGATCGGCCCGGACCTGATCGAGATCCAGGGTCCCAAGGGCCGCATGACCTCTCCCCTCCGGGCGGGGATCACGGCCGTCCTCGAGGGCGGGACGCTCAAGCTCTCCCGCCGCGACGACAGCAAGGAGCAGAAGGCCCTCCACGGCCTGTGCCGGACCTTGGCCGCCAACGCCATCCTCGGCGTCACGGCCGGCTACCAGAAGCAGCTCGAAATCGTCGGGGTCGGCTACCGGGCCAAGGCCGAAAAAGACCGGATCGAATTCAACCTGGGTTACTCGAAGCCGGTCGTTTTCCCGATCCCCAAGGATCTCGAGATCGTCCTCGAAAAGCCGACCCTGATCACCATCAGGGGGATCGACAAGCAGCGGGTCGGCCAGGTCGCCCAGGAGATCAAGAATTTCCGGCGGCCCGACGTCTACAAGCTCAAGGGCATCCGCCACGTCGGCGAGAAGCTCATCAAGAAGGAACGGAAAGTGGGGGTGGCCGGTGCTTAAGGACAAGTCCCAAGTCAAGACCGAGAAGAAGATCCGCATCCGGAAACGGATCCGGAAAAAGATCCGCGGCGCCGAGGCCCGGCCCCGGGTCCACGTCTTCAAGAGCAACCGCTACCTGTACGCGCAGGCCGTCGACGACGACCGCCGCGCGGTCCTGGCGGCGGCCTCGTCGCTCGAGAAGACTTTCAAGGAGAAGGCCAAGAACACCAAGAACCGCGAGGCCTGCGGCCTTCTCGGCGAAATCCTGGCCCAGCGCCTGCTGGCCAAGAACGTCAAGACGATCGTTTTCGACCGCGGGCGCTATCCCTACCACGGCCGGATCAAGGCCTTGGCCGAGGGCTTACGCAAGGGCGGCCTGGTCTTCTGATCGGCCAGCCCGGGAATCAGGAGGAACAGTGGCTTACGCAGATTTCAAGAAGAGAGCCGTCGATGATCCGGAACAGGAGTTCAAGGACCAGGTTATCAACATCCGCCGCGTGACCAAGGTCGTCAAGGGCGGCAAGAACCTGAGCTTCTCGGCCCTGGTCGCCGTCGGGAACAAGCGGGGCACGGTCGGAATCGGGAAGGGCAAGGCCCGCGAGGTTCCGATGGCCATCGCCAAGGCCGTCCAGGACGCCAAGAAAAAGCTGATCACGGTCCCCCTCAAGGAGACGACGATCCCCCATCTCATCCGCGGCGTCCACGGCGCCGGCCTCGTCATCCTGCGGCCCGCCTCCAAGGGGACGGGCGTTATCGCGGGCGGCGCCGTCCGCGTCATCATGGAGTTGGCCGGGATCAAGGACATCCTGACCAAGTCCATCCGTTCCAGCAACCCGATCAGCGTCGCCAACGCGACCATGGATGCCCTGCGGCGGCTCTACGATCCCGAACATGTCTCGAGCAAGCGCGGGAAGACGAAGGGGACGATATGGCAGTGACAGACAAAGAAACGGCGAAGGCGGGGGCCGCACCGGCGCGAACGCTGCGGATCCGGCTCGTTCGGAGCCTGATCGGCTATCCCCGTGAGCAACGGGAGGTGGCCAAGGGGCTGGGGCTGCGCAAGCTCAACTCCGAGGTCGTCCGGACCGACACGCCCCAGATCCGCGGCATGATCAGGAAGATCGTCCATCTGTTGGACGTCAAGTGAGGAGAGGGACGATGAACCTCAGCAACCTGCATCCGGCGAAGGGATCGAGGAAGAAAGTCCGGCGGGTCGGCCGGGGGCCCGGCTCGGGGCGCGGCAAGACCGCGGGCCGCGGCCACAAGGGCCAGCTGTCCGTGGCCGGCTATTCCGGCATGAGGGGGTTCGAGGGCGGCCAGATGCCCCTCGTCCGCCGTCTCCCCAAGCGCGGCTTCACGAACATCTTCCGGACGGAGTACACGGTCGTCAACCTGGACCGCCTGGACAAGATCGCCAAGAACGAGATCACGCCCCAGGACCTCGTCGCGGCCGGCCTCATTAAGAAGGAGTCCGAAAAGATCAAGGTCCTGGCCCGGGGACCATGGACCAAGGCCAAGACCGTCCATGCCCACGGCTTCTCCGCGGCCGCCCGGAAGAAAATCGAGGATGCCGGGGGCAAGGCGCTTCTGTTAGGGGGGAGCCATGCTTGAAAGCGTCCGTAATATCTTCAGCATCCCCGACCTGCGGAGACGGGTCCTGTTCACCCTGGCCCTGCTGGCCGTTTACCGAGTCGGCGCCCAGATCCCCAACCCGGGAATCAGCGCCACGGCCCTGGCCGAGTTTTGGCAGGCCCAGAAGGGAACCATCCTCGGGTTCGTCGATCTCTTCTCGGGCCGGAACATGTCCAAGATGACGATCTTCGCCCTGGGGGTCATGCCCTACATCAGCTCCTCGATCATCCTCCAGCTTCTCCAAGTTGTCTGGCCCTACCTCGAACGCCTGTCCAAGGAAGGCGAAATGGGCCGGAAGAAGATTACCCAGTACACGCGCTACGGGACCCTGGTGATCTGCCTCATCCAGGGGATGGGGATCGCGTTCCTGCTCGAGGCCCTCAAGGCCCCCGGGGGCGCCTCGATCGTACCCAATCCCGGGCTGGGCTTCAAGGCCCTGACGGTCCTGACTTTGACGACGGGCACCGTCTTCATCATGTGGCTGGGCGAGCAGATCTCGGAGCGGGGGATCGGAAACGGAATCTCCCTGATCATTTTCGCCGGGATCGTCGTCGACCTTCCGCGCGGGGTTCAAAGCCTCTTGACCGAGTTGCGCAGCGGGAACATGGACCCCCTCCGGCTCATCCTCCTGGTCGTCCTGATGCTGGCCGTCATCGCCTTCATCGTCTTCGTCGAGCGCGGCCAGCGCCGGATCCCGGTCTCCTACGCCAAGCGCGTCGTCGGCCGGAAGATCTACGGGGGCCAGAGCACGCACCTCCCGCTCCGGGTCAACACGGGCGGCGTCATCCCGATCATCTTCGCGGCCTCGGTCATCACCATCCCCGCGACGATGGCCTCCCTCATCAAGGCGCCGTTCTTCCAGGACTTCTCCCGTCAGTTCGGGATGGGGATGCCTCTCTACAACCTCCTCTACGTCGCGGCCATCATCTTCTTCACCTATTTCTACATCTCGATCATCTTCAACCCGGTCGACGTCGCCGATAACCTCCGCAAGTACGGCGGCTTCATCCCCGGCATCCGGCCCGGCCAGAACACCTCGGACTTCATCGACTCGGTCCTGTCCCGGATCACCTTGGTCGGGGCCGTTTATCTGGCTGCCATCGCCATCCTGCCCGAGTTCCTGACGACGGGCTTCAAGGTCGGGACCCTTCCCTTGATCGGCACCTTTCTCGAGTCCAACCTGCCCAAGTGGCTGACCCAGGGACTCAATGTCAACTTCTACTTCGGCGGGACTTCGATCCTGATCGTGGTCGGCGTCGCCATGGACACCCTCCAGCAGATCGAGGCCCAGCTCGTCATGCGCCACTACGACGGCTTCATGCGGCGGAGCCGGATCCGGGGGAGACGCGGATGAGGGTTATCCTGCTCGGGGCGCCCGGCAGCGGCAAGGGGACCCAGGCGGTCCTGATCGAAAGCCGCTACGGGTTTCCCAAGATCTCGACCGGAGACATCCTTCGATCCGCCGTCCAGGACGGAACGCCCGTCGGCCTCAAGGTCCGGGACCTGATGAACCGGGGCGAGCTCGTCGGCGACGACATCGTCGCGGCCCTGGTCGAGGAGCAAATCCGGCGGCCCGAGAGCCGGAACGGCTACGTCCTCGACGGCTACCCCCGGAACTTGGCCCAGGCGCGGGAGATCGAACGAATGGACGGAAGCCGGCCCGAGGCGGCCTTGGAGATCGGCCTGTCCGAAGAGATCCTGCTCGAGCGCCTCTCCAGGCGCTGGGTCTGTCCCCGCTGCAAAACGATCACGACCCAGGCCAAGCCGGGCGAGGTCCCGGGCAACCGGTGCCCCAAGTGCCGGGAGCCGCTCGTCCAGCGGGACGATGACAAGCCCGAGGTCATTCGGGAACGCTTGAGAGTTTATCAGGAACAGACCCGGCCCCTGCGGGAGTATTACGCGAACAAGAATGCCTTCAGCCTCATCGACGGCAGCGGGACCGTGGAGGGCGTCTTCCTCCTCCTGTCCATCGTCCTGGACGCCCGCCTGGCGTCCCGGACATCCGGACACTGATGCCATGATCATCTACAGCGGAGACGAGATCGAGGCCGCCCGGCGAAGCAACCGGGTCGTCGCCCGCGTCCTGGACGAGCTCGGGGCGATGATCAAGCCCGGCGTCCGGACCCGGGACCTCGACGCCTACGCCGAGGCGCGGACCCGGGAGCTGGGGGCCGTCCCGGCCTTCAAAGGCTACCGGGGCTACCCGGCCACCCTGTGCGCCTCGGTCAACGAGCAGATCATCCACGGCATCCCATCGGACCGTGCCCTCCGCGAGGGGGACATCGTCGGGATCGATTTCGGCGTCGTCCTCGACGGATTCTACGGCGACGCTGCCCGGACCTACGCCGTCGGGGAGACAACGCCGCTGGCCCGCCGCCTGATCGCGACGGCCGAGCGGGCCTTTTTCAAGGGCCTCGATGAGATCAAGGAGGGCCGCCGTCTTTCGGACGTCTCCCACGCCATCCAGGTCGCGGTCGAGGCCGAGGGATTCTCGGCTATCCGCCAGTTCGTCGGCCACGGCGTGGGCCGCTCCCTCCATGAGGATCCCCAGATCCCCAACTTCGGAGAGCCCGGCCGCGGGCCGCGGCTCCGGCCCGGGATGATCCTGGCCGTCGAGCCCATGATCGCGGCCGGCGGCTGGGAAGTCGAAATTCTCGACGACGGCTGGACGGCGGTGACCGCGGACCGAAGCCTGTCCGCCCACTTCGAGCACTCCGTCGTCCTGACCGCAGAAGGAGCCGAGATCCTGAGCCTGACCGCGTCGACCGGCGGCCCCGAGATATGGGCCGCCAAGGAGAATCCTTATGCCCAAGGATGACGTGTTCGAAGCGGAAGGGACGGTCCTTGAGAACCTGCCCAACGCCATGTTCCGGGTTGAGCTGGCCAACAAGCACCGGGTCCTGGCCCATATTTCGGGCCGGATGCGCAAGAACTTCATCCGGATCCTCCCCGGCGACCGGGTTCTGGTCGAGCTGTCCAAGTACGACCTGACCAAGGGGCGGATCACCTACCGCTACAAATAGAGGAAGCGACCATGAAAGTCAGAGCGTCCGTCAAGAAAATCTGCAGGAACTGCAAGATCATCCGCAGGAAGGGGAACGTCCGAGTCATCTGCACAAACCCCCGGCATAAGCAAAAGCAAGGCTAAGCGAGGTCACCATGGCACGTATCGCAGGCATCACTCTTCCCGCCGAGAAACGGATCGAAGTCGGCCTGACCTACATCTACGGGATCGGCCGTTCCAAGTCCAACCAAATCCTGGCCGAGGCCAAGATCGACAAGAACAAGAAGGTCAAGGCCCTGTCCGAGGACGAGGTCAACAAGATCCGCCAGATCATCGAAAAGGGGGAGAAGATCGAGGGCGATCTCCGCAAGGAAGTCGCCATGAACATCAAGCGGCTGATCGAGATCGGCTGCTACCGCGGTCAGCGCCACAAGCGGAAACTGCCGGCCCGCGGCCAACGGACCAAGACCAACGCCCGGACCCGCAAAGGGCCGCGCGGCCACACGATCAAGAAGATCAAGGAGAAGTCGGCCTGAGAGACGGCCGGTTGAGGGAGTCCCATCATGGCAACCACCAAGACCAAGGTCAAGAAAAAGAAGACAAGGAAGGAGATCGGCTACGGCCTGGCCCATATCCAATCGACCTTCAACAACACGATCATCACGATCACCGACCATCACGGCAACACGATTTGCTGGACGAGCGCCGGGACTTCGGGGTTCAAGGGAGCCCGGAAAGGAACGCCCTTCGCGGCCCAGCTCGCCGCCAAGGAAGCGGCCCAGCGGGCCAAGGAGTCCGGGGTCCGCTTCGTCGACGTCCGGATCACGGGGCCGGGTTCGGGCCGCGAATCCGCCATTCGCTCCCTCCAGACGTCGGGCATCGAGATCAAGTCCATCCGGGACGTAACGCCCATCCCCCACAACGGCTGCCGCGTCCGGAGGCGGCGCCGGGTTTGAGGCCATGAGCCGCTAAAGGAGAGCGCGATGTCGAAAAGAAGAGAACAGGTCTGCCGGCAGTGCCGGGTCGAGAAGACGAAACTGCTTCTGAAGGGCGATAAATGCCTGTCCAACAGGTGCCCGGTCGAGCGCCGGGCCTACGCCCCGGGCGAGCACGGCAAGATGAGAAGGCGGATCCTCGGATACGCCATCCAGCTTCGGGAGAAGCAGAAGCTCAAAAGGTATTACGGGATGACCGAGAAACAATTCCGGCTCTTCTTCGAGCGGGCCGAGCGCCGCAAGGGCGTCACCGGCGAGAACCTGCTGTCCATGCTCGAGCGGCGGCTCGACAACGTCGTCACCCTGATGGGATTCTCGAGGTCGCGGGTCCATGCCCGCCAGCTGATCGGCCACGGCCATTTCCTGGTCAACGATCACAAGGTCTCCATCCCGTCCTACGAGGTCGACGCCGGCGATGTCATCCGGTTCCGAACCCGGACCGCCCAGACCGCCGGCATCAAGGAACTCGTCGAGTCCAAAAAGACCAAGACGGTCCCCGGTTGGATCGAAGTCGACCGGGCCGATTTTCAGGGCCGGATCAAGTCTTTGCCGACCCGGACCGATGTGACTCTCCCCGTCGAGGAACACCTCGTCGTGGAGCTTTACTCGAAGTAACGGACCCGACCCGAGGGGCCGGACAGGACCGCAAAAGGAGGAGCGATGACGGATCAAGGCTTTCAGAGACCGAAAGTTTTAGAGTGCGATTATGACACCCTGACCGAAAGCTACGGATCGTTCTCGGCCCAGCCCTTCGAGCGAGGCTACGGGGTCACGATCGGGAACGTCCTGCGGCGGGTTCTCCTGTCGTCCATCACCGGCGCGGCTATCACGGCCGTCCGGATCGAGGGCGTCCTCCACGAATTTTCAACGATTCCCGGGGTCGTCGAAGATGTCACGGACATCCTTCTTAACCTTAAAAGCGTCCCGCTCAAGCTCAAGGGCGACCAGCCCAAGCGGATGACCCTCAAGAAGGAAGGGCCGGCCAAGGCGACGGCGGCCGACATCAATCACGACGGGGACATCGAGATCCTGAAGCCGGATATCCCGATCGCCTCTCTCGACGAGGACGGAAGCCTCGATGTCGAGATGGTCGTCAAGAACGGCCGGGGCTATATCACGGCCGACCAGAACCTGGATGAAGATCTCAGCGTCGACTATATTCCCCTCGATTCCTCCCACTCGCCGATTCTCAAGGTTAACTACCGGGTCGAGCCGGCCCGGGTCGGCAAGCGGATCGACTACGAAAAGCTGACCATCGAGATCTGGACGACGGGCGCCATCCTCCCTACCGACGCCCTGTCCCAGGCCTCGAAGCTCCTCCGGGCCCATATGGCCATTTTCCTCAACGTCGTCGACGAACCCCTGGAACGGGAGCCCTCCGCCCAGAGGAAGGAAGTTCCCTTCCTCGACCAGACGGACCTCCTGGCCAAGTCCATCGAGCACCTCGAGCTCTCGGTCCGGTCCAACAACTGCTTGAAATCGGCCGGCATCGAGAAAATCTACGAGCTCGTCCAGAAAACCGAGGAAGACCTCCTCAAGACCAAGAACTTCGGCCGGAAATCCCTGGCTGAGATCAAGGAAACCCTGGCCAACATGGGCCTGAGCCTGAATCTGGACCTGGCCCCCCGGGTCATGGAGAGGATCAAGGGCGAAACGGGACGAGAGAAAGAAGACAAGGAGTAGACCCTCATGAGGCATGCAGTCGCAGGCAGGAAGCTCCGGCGGACGACCGAGCACCGGATGGCCTTACTCCGGAACCTCGTCACCTCGCTCATCGAGAAAGAGCGGATCAAAACGACCCTGGCCAAGGCCAAGGAGGCCCGCTCCCTGGCCGAGAAGATGATCACCCTGGCCAAAGCCAACACGCTGGCCTCGCGGCGGAGGGCCCTGGCCTTCTTCTTCAAGGAATCGGCCGTCACCAAGCTGTTCGGCGAGATCGGTCCCCGCTTCGTCGAGCGGCCAGGCGGCTATACCCGGATCGTCAAGCTCGGCCTCCGCTCGGGCGACGGGGCCAAGATGGCCTTGCTCGAGCTCGTCGGCTCCGAGTTCAAGAAGAAAATCAAGAAGAAGGAAAAGAAATCCACCCCCGCTAAATAGCGTTTCCGGCCGCTCGCCCCGGCGCGAGACCCGTTCGCCGACACTACCCCGCCTTGAAACACTCATAAGCCGGAAACGGCTTAGTGGCGGCATTCATGCCGCACTCACGAAAGCCGTGAGTACAGCAAGGCGGGGAGTCGGAGGGTTGACTGAGGTGTTGCCGTGAAAAAGGGCATTCCCGCGGTCTTGCTGGTGATTCTGGCCGTCGCCGGCCTGCTGAGGGCCGGCCATTGGCTTGCGGTCCGGCCTCAACCTTTCTTTGCCCAGCTGGTCATGGACAGTTGGGAATACGACAGTTGGGCCGGCCGGATCGTGAAGGGCGACTGGCTGGGCCGGGAGCTCTTCTTCCAGCCCCCCCTCTATCCCTACCTGCTGGCCTTGACCTATAAGATCTGGGGGCATTCCTACGCGGCTGTCTATCTGCTTCAGATCCTCTTCAGCCTGGCCGGGATCTACGCCCTCTTCCGGGCCGGCCGGCTTCTTCTCGGCGAACACTACGGCCTCGCGGCGGCCGGTCTGGCCGCCCTTTACGGAGTCTTTATTTTCTATGACGTCCAGATCCTCAAGGAATCCCCGGCCGTGGTCCTCGTCTGTTTCCTTCTTTGGGCGCTGGCCTGGGCCCGGGAGGGGGGCCGGGCCTCGACCTGGTTTAAGGCGGGATTGTCGGCGGGGCTCATCGCGCTCCTCCGCGAGAACATGCTTCTCGTCCTTCCCGTCCTTGTCCTGTTGACTTTGCGCGAAGGGGACGGTTGGGGTCGGCGGGCCCGGAGCGCCGCCGCCCTGGTCGGCGGCTTCCTTCTCGTCCTCTTCCCGGTCGCGCTCCGGAACGGGATCGTGGGGGGCGTTTTCCTACCCACGACGTTCCAGGGCGGAGTCAATTTCTACATCGGCAACAACCCGGCCGCCACCGGCTGGTATCAATCGATTGTCCCCGGCAAGCAGATGCCGGAATACGAGCGGCTCGAGCCCATCCGCGTCGCCCGGCAGGAAACAGGCCGTCCCCTGACCCCTTCCGAATCCTCCCGCTACTGGATGGACAAGGCCCTGCGCTGGGCCCGCGACAATCCGGGTGCCTTCCTCCGCTTGTCGGCCAAGAAGTCGGGGATGTTCTGGGAATGGTACGAGCGGCCGGACGCGGTCGATTATTACTATGTCCGCGGCCGGTCCTTCATCCTTGGCCTTCCCTTGGTCGAGTTCGGCGCGGTCAGCCTCCTGGCCCTGGCCGGGTTGTTTCTCAAGCGCCGCGCCTGGAGGACGACGGCCCCGGTTTGGCTGTTCATCCCGGCCTGGATGGCCTCGACCGTCGTCTTTTTTCTGTTCTCCCGCTACCGGCTTCTCGTTGTTCCGCCGCTTCTTTTATTCGCTTCCGTCCCCATCGTCGAATTTTTGCGGAGCGCTAAAAAGGGGCTTGGCTTCCGGCGCCTCCTGGCCGGGGCCGGGATCGTCGGCGCACTGGTCGCGCCCCACCTGGCCGGGTTCGAGTACCGAAAGGACCTGACTCACTACAACCTGGCCGTGATCTACGACAAGATGGGACGGATCGCCGAGGCGGAGAGCCATTATCGCCGGGCGCTGGACGCCGATCCCAAGGACTTTTTATCCTGCCTGAATCTGGGCAACTTGGCGTCTCGCCGGCAGGATTTCCAGGGGGCCCTCGGCTGGTACTTGAAGGCCGCCGAGATCCAGCCGGACTCGGACGGCGCCCAAGCCAACCTGGGGGGAGTCTACGGAGTGTTGGGCGATATCAACCGGGCCCTGGAGCACTTGGACAGGGCCTTGACGATCAACCCCTCGAACATCGAAGCCCTTCACAACAAGACGGTCCTGCTCGCCCGGCAAGGGGATTTGGAGGGGGCTTTGCAGCTCAATCGTCGTGTCCTGGAGCTCGCCCCCGGCTGGAAGCCGGCCCTGGTCTTTAAAGACAAGCTCGAAAAAAGCGCCGCGCAAAAAAAGTAATCGCCGGATTCCGTCTCCTCGTCGCACACAGGATCATCTGGAAATGAACAAATCCCGGCCTTTCCCGTATAAAATCAAAGGCGGTCCGGCCGCAACGATTTCCTGAAGCTCCACGGACTTACGTCCGTGGGATCTACCCTTTGCAGGCATTGGAGCGCACTCACGAACCGTTTCCGGATCATGAGTACTGCGAAACCGCACTCATGGAAGCCCTGAGTACTGCAAGGCTGCTGCCTGTCCCCGAAGCGGGGGAATTCGCTACCGAAGCTCCGCACTTTGACTTAAGCAGCTCTGTGCTTCGCCAACATCGGAGCGCACCCACGAACCGTTTCCGGTTCATGGGTACTGCGAAACCGCACTCATGGAAGCCCTGAGTACTGCAAGGCTGCTGCCTGTCCCCGAAGCGGGGAATTCGCTTCACGGACTAACGTCGGTGGAATCCCGTGAAGGGGATTGAATTCGGCCCGCGTTCCCGCTACAATAAACCCGACTTCGGGTCGCGAATTTTCGGAGGAAAGGAAACACAGACCATGGCCAAGAACAAAACCCTACTCGGTTGTCTGGGCGTCCTGGTGCTGCTCCTCGTCATCATCGGCTTCAGCGTCGCCGGGACTTATAACTCGCTGGTGACGCTGGACCAGAGCGTCCGCTCCCAGTGGGCCCAGGTCGAAAACGTCTACCAGCGGCGGGCCGACCTCGTCCCCAACCTGGTCGAGACCGTCAAGGGCGCCGCGGCCTTCGAGAAGGACACCTTCACGGCCGTGACCGAAGCCCGGGCCAAGGTCGGGCAGGTTAAACTGGACCAAGGCATCGTCAACAACCCCGAGGCCTTCGCCAAGTTCCAGGAAGCCCAGGACGGCTTGGGCTCGGCCCTGTCGCGGCTCATGGTCGTCGTCGAGAAATATCCCGAGCTCAAGGCGACCCAGAACTTCAGGGATCTCCAGGTCCAGCTCGAGGGGACCGAGAACCGGATCACGGTCGAGCGCCAGCGGTTCAACGAGACGGCCCAGGCCTTCAACACCAAGCGGAATAAGTTCCCGACCGTCCTCGTCGCCGGTTTCTTCGGCGAGAAATTCAAGGAGAAGGCCTACTTCAAGGCCCAGGCGGGCGCGGAGACGGCCCCCAAGGTCCAGTTCTAATCGGGCCCGGCAGAGCTTCGAATCGTGCCTCCGGCGCGCGTTCTGACGGCCCTGGCCGGGGCGGTCCTCGTTCTGTTTCCGCTGTCCGGGATTTTCGGCCAGGAAACCCCGGTCCCGGCCTCTCCCAGCCGCTGGCTGACGGACGAGGCCGGTTTCCTTTCCGCGGCGACGAGGGCCGATCTCGACGGGCGTCTCGAATCCTTTGAACGCGCGACCGGACATCAGGTTCTCGTCTATATCGGCCGGACGACAGGCGGCGTCCCGATCGAGGACTGGGCGGTTCGCGCCTTCAAGTCCTGGAGGGTCGGCCGCAGCGGCCTCGACGACGGCCTCGTCCTGTTCATCATGGCCGAGGACCGCCGGGTCCGGGTCGAGGTCGGCTACGGACTGGAGGGCGAGGTCCCCGATATCGTTGCCGGGCGCGTCATCAACGACGTCCTCATCCCGGGCATCCGGGCAGGCGACAACGATCGGGCCGTAAGCGAGGCCGTGGCCGGCCTGCTCGAGGCCATCGCCGGGCCCCAGGACGGGACGGCCGGCCAGGGCGGTAAGAACGTCAAGTCCAAGCCGCTCTCGGCCGTCAACAAGATCTTCATTGTCCTGGCCGTCATCGGTTTCCTGATCCTGTTCATCACTAATCCGTCCTTCGCCCTCTGGCTCCTCTTCTCCATCCTGTCCGGGGGCAGGGGCGGAGGCGGCGGCGGGGGGTTCCGGGGCGGCGGCGGCCGTTCGGGCGGCGGCGGGGCTTCGGGCTCCTGGTAGGGGAGGGCGGCAATGATAGGCATGACGCGGCGCAAGCTTTCAAAGCTCATCGACATCGAGCGGGTTCGCGAAGCGATCCGGGCGGCCGAGCGCGAAACGTCGGGCGAGGTCCGAGTCTCGGTCGCGCCCTTCTTCTGGGGATCGGTCCGGAAAGTCGCCGAGAAGGCCTTCGTCAGGATGGGAATGACCAAGACCAGGGTCCGGAACGGCATTCTGTTCTTCATCGTGCCTTCGCGCCGGGCCTTCGCCGTCATCGGCGACGAGGGCATTCACGCCAAGGTCGGCCAGGAGTTCTGGGACGGGCTGGCCGCGGCCCTGTCCGAGCGCTTCCGGAAGGGCGAGTTCAGCGAAGGCCTGGTCGCCGGCATTGCGGCGGCCGGGGAGCGGCTCAAGGCTCACTTCCCCTATGACGCGGCGGCCGATGTCAACGAGCTTCCGGACGATATCGATTTTGGACGCGCCAAGAAAATTAAAAAAAAGTAGGAGGCCGGCATGAATGTCAACCCATCGACTCCCCGGCATTCATGCCGGGGAGTCGATGGGTTGACTGGGTGCCGGTGTCCAAGACTTCGGCCGTCGCCTTTGCCGGAAACCAGGGCAAGGGTACCGAAAATTACAGCTTGGTCAGTTTCAAGATGTCCAACACCGGCGCCGTTTCCCCTCCCCAGACCGTCGCCACCGGGAAAGGAAGACCCTGGGCGGTCGCTTGTGTCTGGTTCGAGAGCGGCGCGGCCGGCGTCGACGCCGGCACGCCCTTCGGCTACGTCTTTGTCCTTTTCGAGGTCTATATTTCCAGTCCCGAGTCGGAGACGGCGACCGTCACCATGGCCAAGTTTGATTCCCAGGGAAAGGTCGTCGGCGGCTGGAAGGAATTCCTCAAGGTCAAAACTCCCGCCGGCCGCAATATCGGCGGCGAATATCTTTTCGCTTTCAGCCGAGGGAGTTCCCTCGCCGTCGTTCCCAGCCTGCACTATAACTCCCGTCAAGGTCAACGGAAATCCTTGGTCTATTTTATAGAAATCAACAGCCAGAATGGCGCCCTCATCGGAAAGCCCGTCCTTATGCCGCTCCCCCAGAGCGGCGATTATATAGACGCGGTCGGATATGCTCCGGGCTGGAACGGGCTGTCCCGGCTCGTCCCCGTCGCAGCAACGCTCCTGAAGAGCCCCGGGAAAGATGCGGACATCTTCAGAAAGAAAGCCTTCGTCTACACCGTCGGCGCGGATGCGGTCCACAAGGCCGTTGCCCACGAAATCGCGTCCGACATGACGCCCGGCTGGGGGCCCTACGGCGATATGTGGCTGACGCCCTATCCCAATTCGGCCTCCGACCAGCTCCTCTTTCTGAAGAAGCAAAAAGAGATAGCCGAGGCCCAGCGGAAGCAGGATATGTTCACCTACAGTTTCAGCCTGAACAGGATCGATGCAACGGGGACTCTCCTGAAGAGTCGTAAAATTTCCGTTCCGGGCTTGACCCACAGGCTGGCCTATGATCCGGCCGCTAAAACCGAATATCCGGACGATTATTGGACTCCGCCGGCGGCCAAGGATGGGACGCTGTTCATCTCGCGGGCCCATACCATCAACGACTGGAAAAAAAGCGGTTCCGGGCGGAGAGACGGAGGCACCAGCCGATACGAACAGCAGTATTGCTTTTATTCCATCAACGCCCTGACCGGCGCCGTCGCGCTCAAGGCCCAGAGCTTCACGCTCGAGAAGGATGCGATGGTCATTCCGCCAAAGATCAAAGCCTTCCCCTCCGGCCCGCTGGCCGTCGTCAACACGATCTGGTTCTACAGCGGCGACTACCCGCGCTGGAGCTATTTCAGCAAGTTCGCTTATTAGTCGGCCCTCATTCGATCTTCTTCCGGAAGCGGACCACACTCAGGGCCAGCAGGGCCGCACCCAGCCCGAGCATAGCCAGGGCCTCGTCCCAGAGGGCGGCCATCCCGACCCCCTTGAGGAAGATGCCCCGAATGACGACGATGTAGTAGCGGAGCGGGATGGCGTAGGTCACGGCCTGGATGACGCCGGGCATGTTTTCGATCGGGAAGGCGAACCCGGACAGGAGAATCATGGGCATCATCGTGAAGGCCGAGGTCATCATGGCCTGCTGCTGGTTTTGGGATACGGTCGAGATCAGGAGCCCCAGGCCCAGCGTGCTCAACATGAAGATGAGGCTGAGCCCGTAGAGGAGCAGGACACTTCCCCGGAGCGGGACGCGGAACCAGAATGTTGCGATACCCAGGATCAGGGTGACGTCGGCCAAGCCGACCAGGACGAAGGGGAGAAGCTTCCCCAGGATGAGCTGCCAGGGCCGGATCGGCGTCACGATGAGCTGTTCGAGCGTCCCCATCTCCTTCTCGCGGACGACGGCCATCGACGTCAGCATCATCGTCATCATGAGCAGGATCAGGGCCAGAACGCCCGGGACCATGAAGGTGCGGCTTCGGAGTTCGGGGTTATACCAGACGCGGATTGCGGGATCGACCAGCCCCGGCTCGAAGGCCCCGGCCGGCAGGCGGCGAACGATCGTCTCGAGCAGAAGCTTCTGGCTCTGTCGTCCGATGATCATGGCCGCGTAGTTGAGGCCGATCAGGGCCGACCTGCTTTCGGTCCCGTCGACGACGATCTGCACGGCGGCCTGCCGGCCGGCCCGGAGGTCGTCGCCGAATCCCCGGGGAAATACGATGGCCAGGGCGGCCCGGCCGTTGTCGATGAGTCTGTCGATCTCTTCCAGCCGCCCGACCCGGGCCGTGACCGTGAAATAGCCCGAGTTGGTGAACGCGGCCAGGATTTCCCGGCCCTCGGGACTCCGATCGAGGTCGCAAACGGCGGCCGGAATATCCCGGACGTCGAGGTTGACCGCGTATCCGAACAGGATCAGCTGAAGGACGGGCGCCGCGAACAGGATGAAGACCATCCGGCGGTCCCTCCGGATCTGGGCGAATTCCTTGTGAATGATGGACATTATCGGCATGGCCGCGCCTTAGCCCTCTCCCCGGCGAAGCCGGATCGCGCTGGCCGCGATCATCAGGGCCGCGAATCCGAGCAGACCGACGAGCTGGTCCCAAAAAGCCCCGAGCCCGGCCCCCTTGAGCAGGATGGCCCGCAGGGCGCTCAGAAAGTAACGGGCCGGGACCAGGTAGGTCACGGCTTGGATGGCCGCGGGCATGTTCCGGATCGGAAAGACGAACCCGGACAGGATGAAGGTCGGAAGCATCGTCAGGAGGATGGCCATCATGAAAGCGACCTGCTGGCTCCGGGCGATGGTCGAGATGAGAATGCCCAACCCCAGGCCCCCGATCAGAAACAGAAGCATGACGGCCAGCAACCACAGGTAGCTCCCCTTAATCGTCACGTCGAAAAGGAAGGCGGCGACGAACAGGACGGCATGGATCGAGACGATCGAGATGAAGATGTAGGGGATCGTCTTGCCGGCGACGAGGTCCAGCGGACGCAGCGGGGAGACCAGGATCTGCTCCATCGTTCCCCGTTCCTTCTCCCGGACGACCGAGAAGGCGGTCGAGACGACGACGACCGTCATCAGAATGAAGGCCATCAACCCCGGAATCAGGAAACGGACGCTGCGCAGCTCGGGATTGTACCAGACCCTGGGGCGGAGGTCGATCGGAAGCCCCGTCCCGCTGATTCCGAGACGGTCGAGACGGCCGGTCACGACTCGGACGGAATAGGTCAGGGCGATGGTGTTGATGTAGCCGATCGCCGTGGCGCCGGTCGTCGGGTCCGAGCCGTCCAGGAGGACCTGGACGGCCGGCGACCGGCCGGCCGCGATGTCGTTCCCGAATCCGCGCGGCAGGACCAGCCCGGCCCTGGCCTCCCCGCGGTCGATGAGGGTGTCGAGGGCGGCGGCGTCCTGGATTGTTCCGACCAGGTCGAAATATTCCGTACCTAAGAAGATCCCGGCGAACTCGCGGCTGGTCCGGCTCTGATCCTGGTCGCAAAGGACGAGCTTGATGTGCTTGACGTCGAAGTTGAGGGCGTAGCCGTACATGATGAGGAGAAAAGCGGGGATGGCCAGGAGGAGGACGAGCGTCCGCGGGTCGCGGCGGATTTGGCGCAGCTCCTTCTTGACCACGGGCCGGATCCGGTCCAGGGTCCCGCTCACGGCCTTGCTCCTTTCTTGCGCTCCTCCTCGACTTTGTGGATGAAAACGTCCTCGAGCGAGGGCATGATGCGCGCGATCCGGCGGGCCCGGAGGCCCCGGCCGGCCAGCATCCGGCGCAGGCGCGGCTCGCCGTCCCGGGCGTCTTTGAGGCTGATGTGGAGGGTGACGCCGAAGATCGAAGTTTCCAGGACGTCCGGCTCGGACTGGAACGCTTCCAGGGCCTCGATCACGTTGTCGGCCTCGACGGCGAAGACGGCGTGGCCGAAGACGGACGTCTTGAGCTCGCGCGGGCTGCCGCCGGCGATGATCCGTCCGTCGTGGATGAGGCGGATCGTGTTGCAGTACTCGGCTTCGTCGAGGTAATGGGTCGTGACAAAGACGGTCACGCCCCCCTCCGAGAGTCCGTTGATGAGCTCCCAGAAGCGGCGCCTCATGACGGGATCGACCCCGCCGGTCGGCTCGTCCAGAAAGACGATCTCCGGTTCGTGAAGGATCGCGCAGCCGAGAGCCAGCCGCTGTTTCCAGCCGGCGGCCAGCTCCCGGGCCAGGCTATGCTCGCGGCCCTTCAAGCCGGCCATGTCGAGGACCCGGGACATGCGCCGGCCGATCCGGTCCCTGGTCAGACCGTAGACGCCGCCGAAGAAGGCGATATTCTCCTCGACGGTCAGGTCGTCGTAAAGGGAGAACTTCTGGGACATGTAGCCGATCCGGCGCTTGACGCCCTCGGGCTCGGTCCGGATGTCGCAGCCGCCCACCCGGGCCGTCCCCGAGGTCGGGCTGAGCAGTCCGCAGAGCATCCGGATCGTGGTCGACTTCCCTGCGCCGTTGGCGCCCAGGAATCCGAAGATCTCGCCGCGGCCGACCGTGAAGCTGACCCGGTCCACGGCCGTGAAAGGGCCGAACATCTTGGTCAGGTCCCGGACGTCGATGGTCGGTTCGGCCATGGCTCTTGTTTCCATTCCCTCAGCGGACTTCGCCGGCCGTCTTGGCCAGCCGGGCTCGGGCGATCGCCCGGTCGGCCTGGGCCTGGGCTAGAGCCGTCTTGGCCTGGAGGAGGGCGACCTCGGCGTCCAGGACGTCCGCGTTCAGGGCGATGCCGTCCTTGAAGCGGTCCAGGGTCACGCGGAGGTTCTCATCGGCCTGGAAGACGGATTCGGCGGCGACCGCGACTTTGCGACCGGCCCCATCGAGAGCCAGCCAAGCGCTCCGGACCTCGATCGTGACGCCGTCGCGGATTTGGCCCAGCCCGTCCTGAGCCTGGGCGATTTGGGCCTTGGCCTGGGCGGTTTGGTAGGAGGTTATGCCCCAGTTCCAGAGCTCCATCGATACGGAGACCGAGAAATCCCAGGTGTCGTAGAAGCGGTCCTTCGAGGGGAGGATCCGCGGATTAGGCCGAGCGAAGCTATAATTTCCAGCGAGGAAGACTTGAGGGTACCAAGAAGAACGGGCGACGTCCAGGCCCGACTCGGCGGCCCGGACTCGATAATCCATGGCTTTGAGCTCGGGCCGGTTTTCGAGGGCTTTGCGAACCCATTCGTCGCAGGTCGCCGGCTCGGACGCGGCGGGCGTCTGGGGCTCTGTGTCCGCCGCTTCGGCCGGGATTTCGATCTCCTGATCGAGGGGCACTCCGATGACGCTCTTAAGCCAGAGCGACGCGAGCTCGACGGCGTTGTCGGCTTCGATGCGCAGCATCTCGACCTGGGAGAGCTGGACTTTGACCCGGAGGACTTCGTTCCGGGTCAGGAGCCCGCTCCCGAGAAGATTCTCGACGTCCTGGAGGTGGCGCCGGACCTGGCCCACGTTTTCGGCGACGACAGCGGCCAGCGCCCGGGCCTTGAACAGGTTCCAGTAGGCGTTCTTGGCGGAGAAGACGAGCTCGACCCGGTCGCGCGCGTAATCTTCTTCGGTCGCCATCTCGCCCCAGCGGGAGGCCTCTTCGCCGCTCTTGAGCTTGAACCCCGTGAACAGGGGCTGGACGAAAGAGAGCCTGAGGTTGTAGTTGTCGAGGAAGACGGGGGAGACCTCGAACTTCAGCGGCTTCGAAAACAGAAAGGAGGGAAGCGTGACTTCGAACGGGGGGACCTCGCTCAACCTCGTGTAGCTCGCGCCGAGCCGGAAGGACGGCAGGCGGGCCGCGTTGATCTCCTTGGTTTTAGCCTGGGCCGATTCGACCCTGAGGGAGGAGGCATGGAGGGCCTTGGAATTCTCGATGGCCAGGCCGACGCATTCGTCCAAAGTCAGGGTCCTCTTGTCGGCGGCGGGCGCGCCGCTTCCGGGCGCCGGCGCGGCCGCGAGGAAGGCGAGGAAGCCGAGGACGACGAGCGTCCAGGATGCCTTTTCAGCTCGTCCCAACTTGATCATGGCGGACCTCCGTCGATGGAGATTGAGTCAGCATGATGAAAACGTTTTCCAGGGAGGGCGGGACTTCCTGCCAGTCGAGGACCTCGACGCCCTGCCGCTTGAGGGCGGCGGCCAGGGCGGGCGCTTCGCGGGCCGCGTCCCCGACGATGACGTTGAGCCTGTCCCCGAACATCTGGACCTCGTTCGGCCCTTTGAGAGGCCGGAGGGCGTGGAAGGCTTTCCGGACGTCGGAGCTCACGATCTCGAGGATTTTTCCTTTCATCAGGCCTTGGATGTCCCGGGGCGTGCCGGCGGCCCGGAGTTTCCCCTCGCTCATGAGACCGACCCGGGACGACCGTTCAGCCTCGTCGAGGTAGGGCGTCGTCATGAGTATAGTCATTCCCGTCTTGAGCAGGCTCGACAGGATCTTCCAGAACTCCCGCCGCGAGACGGGGTCGACGCCCGTTGTCGGCTCGTCGAGGAGGAGGAGGGACGGCTTATGAATGAGGGTGCAGGCCAGGGCGAGCT
>Ga0315274_10003808_pt1 | contig 22362 bp, 15 predicted proteins | sample YL17G02_20_MG_FD_203700 | JGI IMG/M metagenome (GOLD analysis project Ga0315274, IMG submission 203700) | Sediment microbial communities from Yellowstone Lake, YNP, Wyoming, USA - YL17G02_20 | ecosystem: Environmental > Aquatic > Freshwater > Lake > Sediment | place: USA: Wyoming | collected...
TTCAGTGAGTTAAAGTCTAACTCACTTTTTATAATCAAATGAGAAATAAAAACATACCGCTCGCCAGCCAGAAATTCACTCACTACTAAAGTAGGCGAGTTTTCTTTCGGGGCTCGCTATTATAAATTTTATCAATAACTATTAATCTTTTTTAATCTCCTGTTACTAAATATTTTTAATTATGATATTGTCAATGGTACCATAAGTTAAAGAATAAAAATTTAATTAAAGATAATTTTTATTCTTTCGAACCTATTTCTCCTGAAAGAATCATTTTTTTAAATTTCCTTCTTTTAATAAGATAATAAAAAAGTCCAATAATCATAGAACCTAAAGTTGCTATAATTAAATATTCATTTGTTGTTAAAGGAGATTTAGGTCTAAGACTAGGAAGCCCTGCTTGAGAAATAGATTCTCTACAACTATTAACAGCCTGTTCTGCTTTTTCTTTAGCATTAAGAAGATCTCCTTTTTCAAAATAATCTCTAGCTTCATTTACAATCTCTGTTATTTCAATACATTCTGGATTTTTAGCAATAAGTTCTTCTGTAAATATTAAAAGTTCTCTGATTCGAGAATTATTTGTTTCTTGCAAATCTATATATATTTTAGCCCAATCAGTATATTTAGGGGATTGTGAAGTAGCATTAATTAATATTTCATAATCTCCTGTATTATTTGTATCAAAAAATACAGTTAAAATTAAATTTTCAGTTGAACCAATTTTAAGAGAACTTATATAATTTTTATCTAAAGAAGTAATAACCTCTTTTTGAATATCTCCATCTTTAAATGCAATGCTAGTTATATTAATTCTTTCAAAATTCTTATTCCCTTTATTTTCAAGACTTAATGGAATTGTTATTTTTTGGGAAGTGTATGCTGAAACCTCCCCTGCAGTAATTATTTTAAATGCAACAGGGGTTGTAGTGCTTCCACCTCCCCCAGAGGTTGGAGTTGGAGTTGGAGTTGTCGAAGGTGTTGTAAATTTAATTTCAAAAGTATTGCTTGTTGCATTTGTTGAATTTGAATCAACTCCAGTTACATTAATTAATTCTGTTACTGCAATTGATGAGGATAAAATTAAAGTCCAATTTGAAAAACTCTTTGTAATATAACCTAAAGTAGAATTGCTAGAAACATTAAAACTAATTGTTTGATTATAATAAACATCAGAATAATCTATATCTGAAAAATAAGTGCTAAGGTTTATTGTAATAACATTATTATAATCTGCTTGCGAATCTCCAATGTCTCTTAAAAGAACAACAGGAGCATTAGTATGATTAATTGTTATATTAAATACTCTAGAAGTATTTAAATTAGAATAAATTGGATTTAACACAATTAAAGTCAGATTTTTTATACCATATGTCTCCTCTGTAAAATTAGGAGTAAATTGCCAGGTAAAATTAGTATTATTACCATAATAACTCAAATTATACTTTAAAACATCACTACCATTAATATTTTGAATATAAATCTTAAAAGTTAAATTATCTCCAATAGTATGATTAACATTAAAAGTTAAATTAGACAAATTATTTTCTGCTAAATAAAATGCATAACCAGACACAGGAGAAGTAATATTTGGAATATCATAAACATAAATCCAAAAATTATCTAAATCCTGTCTTTCTGAAGAATCATTAACAGTTATGTTCAAATGATATTTTCCTCCTTGGCTTGAATTAAAAGTAATGTTTATTTCTCCTGTTGTTGAATTAAAAACAGTTGCATTTAAAAAATCATTCCCAGAAATAAAATTATAACTAAATGTAAAATTAGAATTTCCTCCTAAAACATTTGAATATCCATCCTCGCTATCGCTTGCATTAATTCTATAATAAAGATTTCTATTTATAGCAGAGGTTTGATTAGCAAGACTCATTAAAACAGGAGAATGTTCTATTGAAGATACAGTTAAATTAAATTCTAAACTAGTTGAAAAATTACTTGCATCAGTTACATTAATAGTGATATTATAAATTCCAACATCTGCTTTTCTTGGAGTGAAGGTTGCTACATACTCTGTTCTGTTTGGAAAATAAGTACCAACCCAACTTGTTCCTGAAACAAAACTAAATAAAGAAGAATTAACTCCTTTTATATTTACAGTAACATTAAAACTTTCATTATAATAAGATTTTTGTCCAGATGGAATTTTAACATCCTCATCCTGTACCCATAAAGTTATGATAGTCAAATTGTCCTCTCCACAATCTATATTTGAATTAGTACTATTAATTGTAGTATTATCATTTACAGATAAGGGTGTTCTAATATAAGGATTATCATTAATATTGCGGATAGTAAAATTAAAAGATTTAAAGCTGTTTTGTTTTCCATCTGTTGCATTAATAGTGATATTATGATAACCAACATCTTCATCAATAGGTGTAAAATTAATAATTCCTGTTGTGAGATTTATGCTGAAACTTGGAAAACTTGTATAATTAACAAAAGAAAAATTTATGCTGTCTCCATTAGGATCTGTAACATTTTGAGTAAAATTAAAATAAGTTAAATTATTTTCATAAATAATAAATGCATTATCCATACTAGAATTCCATTGAACAGCATTATTTGAAGCAACTTTGACTATAACAATTCTTTCTGCTGTAGTTCCTGCAGTGTCTGTAACATTTATTTTAACTGAATAATTTCCAACACTCGTTCCATCGTAATTAAAATTAATTTTCGCTGTAACATAATTGCTAGAATTAGAATAAGTAGAAATATTAACCCAGCTTGTATTTGATTTAAATGTCAGCACCTCATCTTTAAAATTTTTTTGAGTAACAAGTAAATCATTATCACTAGCATTAACATAGATTGTTTGATTTTCATAAATTGTTATATTATTTATTACATCTAAACTAACATTATCTTCTGTATTATTAATAAAAAACCAGAATACAGTTGAATTTGATTTTTGTCTATAATTTCCCCTGCCAACATCAGTTATAGTTAAATTAATACTCCAATTTCCAACCATAGAATCATTTGCTGTAAAATTAACCATAGCAGATGCATTATAATTTGTAGAGCTATTGCAATTTACACTTAATGAACTGACGCGCGCAGAATTATTATAAAATGTAAACCAAGAATAATTAGAAGAAAAAGTTAAATTATAATTTTCATCAGTATCACTTGCATTAATCCAGCAAATAAACTCATTATCTTCTGTTGCATTTCTTTTATTATCACAAACATACCTAAAATAAGGTTCAGAATTTGTGTTTAAAACAGTAAAATTAACAATCTGGCTTGTTGTTTTATTTCCTAAACTACTGTTATCCATTACACTAAAATTAATTACATAACTGCCAACATCATTTTTTTGAGGAGTAAAACTTATATTTAACACTCCTGAAGTTGAATTAAAACTGTAATAAGAAGAGTTAAACAATTCTCTTCCAGAACTATTACTGCAGTTTCTTGTAGACCATGTCTCAACAGTACAGTTTAAAAAACTAATATTCAAAACAAAAGGTATATTATTTTCTTCATCTGTTATATTAACTATGTAAGTAAACAATTCAGACATGTTAAAGGTTTTATTTTCTAAATTAGCAAAAGCAGGAGCATCATTTACAGCGCTGATATTAAAATAAAAAGGGTTAGCCCCTGCACTAGTGAGGCCTGTATAGATATCAAGAGAAATATTAAATACGCCTGTTTGATTATCATTAGTTGAATTAATTGTTAATATGCCTGTAGAAGAATCCAAACTTATCCAAGTATAAAAAGAAATTTCTCTTGAACCATAAATAGTAGATGAAATATTAGTTCCAGCACCAAATTCAAATCTTAAAGGAGTTTCTTGTGCTGTTGCATTAGCATATTCACTTAAATTAAAACTAATAGAAGGATTACTGTCTTCTGTTCCATTCATTGTTGTTAACCATGGACTCCCAATCCAACTAATCCCAAAAACATTCTCAATAATTAAAAGAACAAATAAAACTCCTATCAAAAGTAAAAAACTGAAATTTAATTTATTTTTTAGACTGCTTTTATTAGAGTTATTTTTCTCATTCTTTTTTTTCATCTTCTTTTTTGTTTTTCCACTCATTTTATTTTTTCTTCTCTAAATTTTTTAATAATTCCAAGACTGCAATATGAATAAAATGCTTGTCAGAAGGATATTCTATCAAATTCTCTTTCTTTTTACGAAATTCTTTTATCTTATTCAAAAGATTTTCATCAATCCTTACTTTTTTATCATTCATTTTATTAGGGTACTTTCAGGATACCATTAGGATACTGTATGTACCCAAGTTTATAAATCTATTGTTTAAAAATCCTTCAGGATTTTTAAGCCACAAAAATCTGAGGATTTTTGACTTCAAAATCTTTAAGATTTTGAGAGTGATCAAGAATCAATAGATTCTTGACATGTTTAAAAATTTCAGCTGAAATTCTTAAGTCCCTTTTCTTTTTGAAACTTCTTTTTTTAATTTCTTTTCAGCCTTATGAGATCTAATATATAATCTTATTATAAGAATTAATAAAATTATAAATATAACTAAAGAAACATAAACAAACCAGATTATCTGCCTAAAAGAAGGCAATTCTGTACTTACACATGCAGGGCAACTTCCTCCACAATCTACATCTTCTTCATTTTGGTTTTTAATTCCATCTGAACAAGTTTCACAAGCCTTACAAGGACCCCCACAATCAACTAAAATCTCACAACTACCATTATGACAATTTAAAATATTATCTTCACAAGTAGGATTCTCAGCATAATAACACTCTCTTATTAATCCTGGTTTTGTTAAATTAGACTTGCAAAAATTCAAATCATTACACTCTCTTATCTGATAACCACAAAAATTATCACTCCAATTAAAAATATTACATCTCTCTCTTATTAAAAATTCATATTCTAAACTTATTTCTACTAATCCAACTCCTGTTTTAAGATTTTTACATTGAGGCCACTCTTCACAAGCCCATTTTGGAGTACACTCAACAACTTTGCCTCCCCCACCAACTCCAGGGCTGACTACCCCTGAAGGGCATGCAACAAGACTAACACTCACATTCCATTGAACAGAATCATTTAATTCTCCATCAGTTATAATAGCTTTTACAAAATGTGTGCCTGAAACACCACATCCAAAAATATAAGAAAAATCATCAATTAAGCTTCCTCCAGTATCATATTCCTTTAAAATATCATCAACATACCAGTAAACATCTGGAAAAGTTCCATCAGGATCATATTCACTAACATTAAAATATAACGTATCATCTCCATTAGCATTAAAACTAAGATTTATAGGATAATAATTAGTAATATTTGGAGCCCTATTCTTATTAGTCACAGTTAAACTAAAATTATTACATGAAGTTATTGAACTACCATCTTGGCCACATAAACTTATATTTTCATGAGGATTAAGTATTCCTAAATCCTTAACACAAACACTTATATCATGAACTCCTAGGTAACTTGAATTTGCAGTAAAATTTATAACCCCATTAGAACTTATATTAAACAAAGTTTGTCCTGAGAATATAACACTAAAATTCAAATTTCCAGAATCTTGATTGCCATCTTCCATATCTGTTACTTGAACTTGTTTATAAAAAGTTCTGTTTTCTCCCTGACTCCATATTGTTTGAACTCCTATGTCAGTGATATCTGGGGCATTATTAACTTCTATAACAGTAATATTCATATCCTTACTATCTGAAGACACACTATCTGCTACAGTTATTATTTCAGGATAAGTTTTAGAACCTGCATTAACCCCTCCTGCATCTCCTTTACTTAATATCCCTGAAAAAATCATATACTCAGTTAAAGTAGAATTAAGATAATCAGAAACAGTTACATAAAAAGGGTTTTGAGGAGTGATATGAGCAGAGAGGCTATCTTCATCTACATCACTAACATTAAAAAAAGAATCTGAAGTAAACTCAGGCAAGAAACTATTCTCACAAACAAAAGTCTCATTAGGAATATATCCTATAATTGGATTAGAATTAGAAACATTAATAAAAAAAACAACTCCTGAAGAATATATTATCCCATTATCACTGCTATTAGCAAAAACAGTTAAATTATTTGACCATCTTACAGCATTAAAACTAGTATTTGGTGTAAAAATCACAGAATCATTAATTATTTTATTATGTTTTAAATCAGTTAAAGTATACCACCAAGAACCAGCAGTAAATAAAGATTCTGAGACATTTAAATTAATAGTATAAGTATCTCCTATGTTAAAATTATAAGTTGTATTTGTAGGTGAATATATATTAATAAAAACATTACCTCCTTCTAAAAACATTCTCATAATTCCTAAAATTCCAAAACCAGTCATTTTAAGAATTGGTTCTAAAAAAATAAGCATTAAAATAAAAAGTAGACTTAAAACAATCCCCCAACTAATTACTCTTTTTTCCACTTTTTTTCCCATTTTATTAATTATCAATTGTTACTTAAATATCTTTCCCTAACACAGGATATTAAACAGAAATAGCAAATATTCATTTATCATTAATTAAAATGAAATTAAGCAATGTAAGAATAGCAAATGAGTGAGTTTAAGATTTAAGGTTTGCAAACTCTCTTTTCTTATCTTTAATTTTACTTCTATCTAAGCAATACTCTCTTTTATTTTATCATTAATATTACTTACCATAAATAAGAATACTTCTTTTCTATTTTAGTTATGAAACTTTAAAAAATTCAAATTATAAAATTATTTAACAATAGTATTTTTTATAACAAAAACAACTTTTCCTTCATAAACACCAAATTCTTTATCTCTAGGAGCTATTGCTGTAAAAACAATTTCTTTAGACTCATCTACTTTTAAATTAAAATCATTTCCTGAAATTTGCATAAATTCTTTAATATCTCCTTTAACAAAAATTTCAACATTAATCTCTTGATTATGATCATTTGTTATAGTTGTTTTTCTAACAGAACTACTGCCAGGAACAAGCATTCCAAACATTAATGCACTTGAATTAACATCAACACCATAATGGTCTGAAACAATAACATTTGCATAAAGTTCTTGTTTTTCTAATACAGATAAATAATCAATCAAATTACTAAATAAGAAAATTAATAATACAAGAATGATAATAGATAACAACAAAATTAAAAAATTCCTTGTTTTTTTGCTAATTTTCATTTTATTTTTTTATTCTTTTAGATTTATTTATTTTTTTTAATTTATTTATTTTTAATAAAAGAACAATAATAACTATAATCACAATTAAGATTACTAAAACACCTATAACTGCGAAGACTACATACTTCATAATAGTTGCATTTAATTCACCTTTAACAACTTCTACATTAACAATTTTTCCTGAAATTGCTCCTTCATAAAATAATGTAATATTTGCTTCATATTTTCCAGGCTCTAAATTTTCTGCATTAACAAATCCAGTTAATTTGCTTGTTTCCCATCTGCCAAGTTTAATAGAAGGAGTTTTAAAAAAATCACTAAAACTTCCTTTTTTGCTGATATTTACCCCTGCATATACATTTTCAATATCATTATTCCATTTACTCTCTATTTCTATTTTAAATTCACTTATTTTTCCTTGAATAATCTCTGAAGTCCAGTTAATTATATCTACAATCAATCCCCCAACCTTGAATTGTTTTTTATTCTCATTCTTCACAGCACCACCATAATCAACAATTGCAGTAGCATTATACACACCTGATTTATAACCTCTTGCAGCTCCTGCAAAACTTTTAGTTCCTCTGAATTTTATTTCTTTTGAACCAAGAGAAATAGATTCAATAAATTGTCCTTGAGAAAACACATCAACACTAACATTAGCAGTTATATCCTGGCTTCCCATATTCTCTACTTTTGAAATAAAAATAACAGACTCATTTTCATTTGTTGTAGTTATTTCCAAAGACCTAATCTCAGCATATTTTCCAGGATAAGGTACCCTGATTATAATTAAAGCTCCTATTTCTAATTTTGTTCCAATTCCTTGTACATCAATATCAAAAACTTCTTTCACTTTTATATAAAGCTTATTTTTTCCATATTTAGTGGTTTGATTAGGCAAATTAATATAAGCTGTGAAAGTATTCCCTCCTGTAAAATTTGTTTTATCAAAAGTAACATATTCAGCAAAATCTCCTTCAGCAAAAACAGAAAGATCCTGATTTTCAGAAGCTCCTAAAACACTAAAACTAGCTAAAAACTTTCCACTAGGTTCAAAATTCTGGTCAATTATTGCAGGAGTTAATCCTAAAGCACTAGCACAAATATATTTAGAATTTAAAATTAAAAATATCCCACAGAATATTAAAAGCGCAACTCTTTTTATTTCCATACTTATTAAATAAAAGCTTTGTTTTTATAGTTTTCGTAAGTGTAAAGAAAATCATGTTTCTTAAAATCACACCCATAACTTTATGCTAAGCCAGTATTATTTTTTCTTACCCTTCTCCTCACAAAAGTACTTTTTTATTTTTATTGTTAATTACTAAAAGTCCTTTTGCTCACCCCTTACTCAAATATTTTATTAATTTATTATTAATTAATATTACATAATTTAAAAATTTATATGGAAATTTTTAAGCTTCAGAAACTTTTATGTTTCTGAGAGTTATCAGAATTAAAAAAATTCTGAAACCACAAAACCTAGAAGAGCAGAGCTTTTCTGGTCCAGAAAATCCATAAAAGATTTTCTTGGAATCTGAAAATTTTTGATGTTTTAATATCAGCAGGCACAAATAAATATTAAGAGAGCAGGTTGAATTAATACCTATAAAATTTTAAACAGCAGAACTTGCAATTACAGTTAATGTATCTGACAATTCTCCAGTATTAGAAGCATCATAAGGAACTTTCAGCCACACATCAATAAAAACTTCATTCTTGGTCTCAAGAGAACTAAACTGATTGCAATATTTTGTTCCTCCGCTTGTTTTATTTACATCTGTCCATATATTAAGTAAATCACCGCTGCAGCTTCCTGGTTCTTTATTAGACATATTTAATTTATATTCTTGATTTGAACCAGATGCACTAGCAAAAAAATCACTTGCATTATTTGTATTTCGCAATGACAAAGAAACATTAACATTACCAATATTCTCAACTACAAAAGCTTTTGCGCTGCTATTTGACCAGTTTCCATTACTAACACTTGCATTAGCATCTCCTTGAGTATAAAGAGTTGTGTTTGTGCTTCCTGAATCAACTCTCCCAGAACCCCAATCCACACTATCTCTTGTCATATTTATTGCAACACTAGAAGTTATGCTAAGATTTACATAACCACTTACTTTCCCAGTCATTTCTTTTTTAAGATCAGAAACTTTAATAAAAACAACAGTAATATTAACTAAAATAATTATAATTGAAATAAAAGAAACCACTGCTATAACATTTATTAATTTTATTTTCATCTTACCAATTTTTAATTCCGAGGTCACAAAAATCCTCAGATTTTTAATATTTAGAATAAACTCACTAATGTTTATAAAACTTCTGAAACCTAGAATTTATTTTAGAAGTCAAAAAAATCTATAAAAATTTTTATTATATTTTTATACCAGAAAATATAACCTCTTCATACTCTAAAAGGTTTAGTTTCCTTAATATCTTTTTTCTATCTCAGCTATGCACAAAATAGCTTAAGTTTTTCATAGCACAGTTTATAAGCCTTAAAAAATCTTAAAGATTTTTTTGGCCCAGAAAACTATAAAAGTTTTCTTGGGTTTCATAGATTACTGAGCGTGTTTAATAATTAGTATTTGCTTTGTATTTTTATTGTTTTTTAATAGTCTATAAACGATTTTAAGCTTTGATTGAGCAAATTAAGCTTTTCATACATAACTTATCTCGTTTTTTAGTATTACTAATAAAAAAAAATTATATTTTTTAGACACGCTCCAGATTACCAAAATCACATATTAAAACATAGGGATTTAATTAATTCAATTTTCCATAAATCAGAACTATTAAGATTGAGGTGATGCAGTAATAGTTATTGTATCTGACAATGCTCCAGTAGTTGCATCAGCAGGAATACTAAGATTAACATCTAACATAACTTCATCACCAGCATCTACAGAACTAAAATCAGTGCAAAGAGTTGCTGCTTGAGTACTATTTGCAGTTCTCCAAACATTTTTAGTTATTCCCCCAGCACAACTTCCCGACTCTGACATAGTTACATTCCACTGATATGTAGCCCCTGCTCCAGCAGTACCACCTATCCAATCACCATTAACACTACCATCACTGCTGTTTGCTGTTAAAGTGCAGTTAATATTCCCAGTATTTTCAATTGCAATCCCATGAGGAGATACTCCTGCAGCAGAATGTGTAGACCAATTTCCACAAATAATAACTGGAAGATTTCTTCCTCTTGTATAAAGTATAGCACTGTCACAACTAGCATTTACTGCTCCTGCAAGAAAATCAACAGAAGAATTTGTTAAATTTATCTGAATATTAGAAGAAACAGTGATATTTACATAACCAGTTGCATATCCTGTTAATGTTTTTTCAAACTCAGAAACTTTCATAAAAGTAACAGAAAGATTAAGCACAGCTACAGCAACAACAACAACAGCCAATACTGCAATTATATTATTTATATTTTTTGATTGCATTTTATCTATTTGAAATATTTGAAGTATTTGGAGGAACCCAAGGACTAACAGTTATACCAACCTTCCCACTAGCTGTATCTTCTGTACTCCCTTCATTTAATTGAGTTTTTGGAATCATTTTTGTATTAACACTAGAAATAGTTATTATTACAGAAACAATAGACAACAATATTGCAATTATAATAAGCACAATAATAAGTTTTTCTGACACCATTTTTTTTATAAGTATTATAATCACATGTTATTTATAAAGGTTTCTTTTTTTTGAAAACATCACTAATCTTAATTTTATTACTGGTTCTGGATGATTATATCTTTTAATTTTCTTTATTTGATAATGTTAAACCAGTAGGTAATGAAATGAGCTTTTGTTGATGATAACTCCCACTCTAACTTAATAATTTATTAACAATTAATAAAATAGTCAATTTATATTCGAAAAATACAAAATTTTAATGAATTTATCACTTTTTAAATTTACAGAACCCTTTATTTTTTAATTTTCTTTATTATCTTATTTTTTATTTTTTAGTAATGTCAGAAACAAAGTTTCTGAGCATGTCGAAATTCTTCTGAATTTCAAGTACTACCAAAACTTCCAGTTTTGGAGCTATCAAAATTTTACAACTTCAGAATTCTCTTTGAATTCTGAGAGCCATCAAAAATTAAAGATTTTTGAGGTTTTGAGGTTTATTAAATGATTTAAGCTTAATGCCAGCAGATTAAGCTTTGATAGAACAGCTTATTCTCTTTTTGTATAATCTATTTCATTTTTGATTATTATTAATAATTATTTCTTTTCCTTTACTTCTTTCTTTTCCTTAATTTTTTTCTTTTTCTTTCTTCTTCTGTAAAATACAAACCAGATTACATTTCCTATTAAAAGTATAACAACTAATCCTATCAAAATGTTTGTGATTCCTATTCCTTCTCCTTCTACACCACCTATAACCTGCCCTACTCCTAAGACTTCCAAACTATTTTCATTTAATCTTAAAACTAAATTATTCTCAGCTAAATTTTTCTGGGAGATTATCTTTAATTTCCCATCATATTCTCCTTGTTCAACATTTTTTGTATCCCAGTAAGCAAGCAGCTCTTTTTCAGTTAAAGCTGGGATATTTTCACTTGCTGATTTAACATTAGATATTTCATTATGCCCAGCATCATAAACTATTAAGTTTGCAAAAACATCAGTTAAATCTTTATTCCATTTATTCTCAACTAAAATCCTGAATTTTGCTATTCCTCCTAAAACAAAATCATTAACCCAAACTCTTTTTACACCCACTATATCTTCTCCTATAGAAAACTCTTTTTCAAAACTTATTTTTTCTCCATCATAGAAAACCTGCACTTTAGCTTTGTAATTTCCTTGTTTTTTATTCTGCCATTGAGCAGACAGTTCTGTTCTCATTTTTGGCTCTATAGAATTAACATTTGTTTCAAGAGTTTCTATTTTTTCTTCTCTAGAATAAATTTCAATCACAGCTTTTGCTTCTTCTATTTTTAGTTTTCCTCTGTTTATTACAGGAACAATTAAAGTGATAGATGCTCCTTCTTTTTGTTCTAATAAATCTAAATCAGCTTCTATGCATTTTCCAGGACAAGAAACATAAACATACACCTGAGAAACTACAGCTACTGTAGCTCCAACATATGTTCCTCCCCCAGATTCTTCAGGACTTTCTAAAACAACAATTTCTGCTGTGTGCAATCCTGGTTTGTTTTCTAAATCTTTAGGTAGTTTAATTTTATAGCTAAATTCCTTGCTATGATCAAGAGAACTAAAGTTCATATGAGTTTCTGATAAAGTTATATAATCTGCTAATTCTCCCTGAGCAAGAATTTCAACATTCATTTGTTTATACTCACTATTAAAAACAGAAAGTTTAACTTCTGTATCTAATGCTTGCTCATATTCCAAAGTAGTCCTGCCAGGAGCTACTCCAAGAGAGAAAGCTCCTGGTATTGTTAATAAAATTAAAAATAGACATATTAAAGTTACTCTTAAATAAGCAATACTATTCTTCTTCCCTCTCTTTCTCGCTTTACTAAATTCCTTATTATTATTTTTCTTAATCAAATTATTTTTAAAATTATTAAATATAACTCTTTTATTTTTAAGTTTATTCTCATTTATATTCTTCTCTCTTTTTCCAGCTCTGCTCTGAATACTTTTATTAAAATTACAATTATTATTTCCTTTTTCAGATTTCAAATTATTAGTTAAATTAAATCTCATTCTGTTTGCCTCCCTGTATAGTTTCCTGAATCATTAATTTTTTCAGATTCATCTGGCTCTAAAATAACATGCCCGACCACAACCCCATTATCATCTTTAGTAACATTAATCTTAACATTTCCAATATTCACCAAATCAGTTTCATTCTCAACTCTATTAATATTGAGTCCAACTTCTGATTCAATTGTAAATTCATTTTTCAATCCCTGAACAATCCCATTATCTGATTTCCAGTAATATGTCCCTGGTTGTAAAATTAATGAAATATTATTTTTTTCACTAATATTAAGATAAAATGGATTTGAGAAATCAGGATTTTCTGAAATAATTATCACATTTGCATTTACTGAATTAAAACTAACTAAATTTCCATTCAAGTTTATATTTGTTTTTGGATACAAAATATAAACAACAGACAAAACTACAACTAAGAAAATTCCTTGCACTATTATTATTTTCATGTGTTTTTTCATTTTTTAACCGAAAGTTTTAAATATTTGCTTTCCTTGTGTTTTTTGTAGGGGAACGGGACCTGACGAATCCCACGCTTGACGTGGTTAGTAGGATTGACGGACCCTCTTACCCTATTTTTAATTTTATTATCAGTTATGTCTATTTTTATCATTCTTTATCCTCTCTATATTTAATAAATTATCAAGAACCAAACTTATTTTATATTCAGGGCTGAATTCTCTTAATTCACTTTCTTTTTTTACTTTAATATTTTCTCCATTTATTATTTTAACAAATTTTTCAAAATTAGAATATTGTTTGTTATCTACAGAGACAAAAATTAAACAGTTTAAATGCAGTTTTATAAATTCTCCAACATCCATAAATATTTCAATATTCTGTTGGATTTCTCTGATTTTAGTTTTAATAAAATAGTTTAAGAGATTATTTTTCTCAAATATTCTTGTAATAGATCTATGGTATTCTCTTTTATATTTTACTTCTTTGTAATGTTTCAGTTTCGAGATTTTTGGGAGTAGTTCTCTAATTTTTGAGCTTTCAATTATTGAATATCCAATTAAGTTTTCTGAATAATCTATATAAATATAGTAATCAAATTCTTTCTTTTTTTCTTTCATTTTTTTCTTTATATGTTTGTTCATTTTTTTAACCGAAAGTTTTATATAATTCAAACATTTAATTAAGTTGTAAGGGTTGCCTGGAGGAGCTGTGTGGACGCCTTTGGCTTTTAAGCATAGCATAATCGGGGGTTGCATCTTCGGATGCCCACTCTTACTTCTTTTTATGTCAAAAATCTTTGCAGATTTTTGATCACTCCAAAAATCATGGATTTTTGCGGAATTTAAATAAAACATCTTCTATCATCTCCTTTTTAATTATTAAATCAGCATATTTTCTTCTTCGAAATGTTTTCAAAGCAATTCTATGTCCAGCAGATTTTTCTTCATTACCTTTTCTTTGAGTTATTTTAATATTATTAAGATAATTTTGTTCTTTAAAGAGCAGAGGAAGTAAATTTTTAATTCTTCTAAAACTAACATCTTTACAAATCTTAATTTCACTAACATTATCTAAATCATCTTTAATACAATAATAAATTAAGATACAATGTAATTTTTCAATTAAATTAATGACTTGGTTTTTGTATTTTTTTATTAAATCTTTCTTTGTATCGCTTCTTAAATAAACACTTTTTTCAATTCCATTACTTCTACTAAATCCAAGAGCAGAATCATAATTAAGTTGTTGAATCTGCCCACTTATATCAATCTCTATTTTCATCTTTTTTTCAGCTTCTTTTCTTTTTCCTTTCATTTCTTCTCCTTTTTATTTTTAATTTGTTTTCTATTTTCTTTTATTTTTTCTTCTTTTATTTTAAGTCTGCTTTGGTTCCCCTAAATATGCTGTAAATGTAATAACAGATGACCTTGGCTCATTAGCAACAGACACAGTTTCTGCTGAAGGAACTGTAATATTTATATCAATTGAAGCATTATTACATAATGTTTGATAACCAGAAGTAAAATTTAATCTATTAATTGCATAATTTGTTGTTCCGGGAGCAGTAGCATTTGTCCAGGAAGTATTTGTATTACCATAAACAAAACAACCACTAGTTAAATTTCTAATTTTAAACTGGAAATATTTGCTTGGATTTGCAACACTATTCCATAAAGTAGTAAAATTAATTGTAATATTAAGCTCTGTATTTCCATCATTTCTTAAAATTAATGGCGGAGGAGCATTATCAGTTGTATCATTTGATTCTGAATTATTCATACTTCCAAAATTAATTGAATTTACAGGCAAACTAATTGTGATTAAAGATTGTATTGAAATATTTCTTTCTGTAGTATTCCAAGCAGAATAATTTATTCCATCATAAGAGCGAACTGTCCAATTATAATATTGAGTATTATCACTTAAACATTTTAAAAAATTCGTTGGAGTATAACTTGTTGAAGCACCTGCAGAAACATTACCAGGAGTCCCGCCACTAACAATACTTTCTCCACTCCAGCAAGTTAGATTTATTTCATAAACCAAAGCAGAAGGCCCTCCTCCTGCATCACTTCCTGCTGACCAAGTGAAAGTAGGAGTCCTGTTTGTTGTAAGATTATTATTTGCAGGAGCAAGAAGAGATATAACACTTGGAACTACATTTGTAGTAAATGTAATTTGTGCTGTATTATTAATATTATTAGTAGTATCATTGCACCAGAATATTGCAGTATGGCTTCCATCATTCATTGAAGAATTTGTAAAATTAGCCCCTGTCAGCGAAGAATTCAAAGTCATTGTGTAGTTTGTTACCCAATTATTTATTGTAAACTTGCAAGAACTAAGATTTTCATTACTGCTTACATTAAAATGTGTTGTTACAGCAGATAAACTTGTATAAGTTGCATTTGCAGGGGAAATTATTGTTATAATTGGGGCTCCTGTATTAATTGTAACAGTCCTTGTTTCAGTCGCGTTAACATTCCCTCCATAATCTTGTGCATAAGCTTTAAAGTTATGAGAGCCATCTGCTAAGTTTGTGAAGTTATTACTTACATATTTAGAGGTTTGATTTGCATAAAGTGACGCAATTTCAGAAGCTGACAAGCTTCTGTTGAAAATTAAAACATCATCAATTGTACCATTGAACGAGCCCACCCCCCCTATAACCCAAGTGTTTGCTGATGGAGTCTGAGTGGAAGCAACTGTGCTTCTGTTTATTCCATTAACATACAGGGTTAAATCAGTGCTATTATGGACGCAGAATACTTGATACCAGGTATTTACAGAAACTGTATAATAATCAGTTTCAGTTTGGGTATCAGCACATAGCACATAGGAGGAAACTCTGGCTATTACATAATCGCCAGTGTCGCCATCAGAAATAGGATAGTCATTTGCCCCCCCCATTTTAGCCCATTTAATCCAGCCTCCGAAAGTAGATGAGTTTTCACTGAGGACAAGAGAAGTGCTGATGTAATCACTGCTCCCACCAAAACTAAACCCCTTCCCCATTTTTCCAGCTGTCTGAACAGCATTTCCTTGTGCTGTCCCATTATTTATTCCCATATAATCAACAACACTATTTGCACTTCCATTTGTATCATCCATTCTCCACCACGCAACAAGCGAATTATCAAAATTAATAAATGTTGAAATATTTGAAGCACTATCATTTGCAGTTACATTTACAAAAATACTATTATAATTAATTGTTCCATAAGGAGTTGGAGAAGTGAAGTTTATTTGAGGATAAACAGTATCAACATAGAAATTATAAGTTGAAGAATACCCAAAATTATTAACAGTATCATTACAAGAAATAATAAAAGTATAACTTCCATCTGCAATTGAAGAATTAGTATAGTTAGCTCCTGTTGAGCTTGAATTTAAAGTCATTGTCACATTTGCTGTTCCTGAAATGCTTAAACCACACCAACTTCCAGCTTCATTTAAACTTACATTGAAAGTTACAGCTGTATTAATGTTAGAGTTATTTACAGGAGAAATTATTGTTATTATTGGAGCAGTTGTATCTTTGCTGAATGTTACTGTTGTTGTATAATTTTTATTTCCAGCTGTATCATTGCAATAAGCTCTTACAATATAACTTCCATCTGCAATACCTTTGTAAGAAGTAGCATTAAATCCTGTGTTTGAAGCATTTGCAGTCATTGTGTAATTATTTTGACCAGCATTTAAACTATACATACAGCTTCCAGCTTCATTTAAGCTGAAATTAAATTGTATTGATGAGGTAGCGTAAGTAATATTTGTTGGACTGAGTATTGTTACAATTGGGGCAGTTGAATCAACACTAAAAGTAACACTTGAGGAATTTTGAATTCCTGATGTATCATTAATATAAACTGTCCAAGTGTTAGAGCCTTCAATAGCAGTTAAACCCGTCCAATTAATTCCACAAGTTACAGGAGTTGAATTCCATACCCCACTACTATTACTCCACCAACACTTATCTGGATTAGATGCATTAAAAGTATAATTCAAAGTATGAGTTATTGTATTATAAGTTGTATTTATAGGATAGGTTATATTAAGTGTAGGGCTGATATATCCTTTAATAACTACTTTAACATAAAGATTTGATTGAGATGTTATAGAAGCAGAATAAGAAGCAGTTCCTCTCATATCAACACTATTAACAGGAATTGTATAATTTGAATTATTCCCATAATAAGTAAAATTTCCTGTAAAATTAGCATCTGTAAGACCATCCCATACAAAAGTAATTGTTCCTGTTTGAGCTCCTGCTATAGCATCAAAATTATAAATCAAATAAAGTGTTCTTGGATTTGATGTATCATTCCAAGAATCAATAGCTAAATGATATTCTAATCCTCCAGAGGAAATATTTGAATAAAACTCAGAATAATTATTTGGAGGATTAATTACTTCCATATCATAAACATCAAATCCTGAATTAGCTTGTGAAAGAACTTTTAAATACATACTTGTATTATAATTAATATTAAGTGCTCCATAAATTTGTAAATTTAAAGTTCCAGCTGTATTATAAGCATAAGCTTTTATTCCTCCAAAATCAAATTCTAAGTTATGAAAACCAGTTGTTAAAACTTTTGAAATTTCAAAACCTGTTTCATTACATTCATAATCTTGAATAAATACTGAACTATTATATGGCCCATTATCAATCCATTCATATTCAAGAACTTTATCTCCGCATCTAACTTCAAGGAATTTCAAATCATGCTCTTCATTAACATTTGACCAGTTTGTAGTATTAAAAGCAGTTATTTTTAAATTTGCTTTTCCTGTAGTATTAAACATTACAATCCAATTTTTTCCAACTTGAGGATAACTTTTAATATTTATAATATTAATTTCTAGTTCATATGTTTGATTTGATAAATGTGGAACAACCCATTCAATATAATCAACCAAAGAATTATTATTTGTATCATATTTTGTTATATTCACTTCTTCTCTTGAAATTATTTCTGTTCCATTAATTGTTTTATTAATTATATGATAAAGTTTAACAACTTCAGCAGGAACTTCTTTTGGCAATTCAGTAAAAGCAAGAACATCTGTGTAATTTAATTCATCAGGGCCTGTTATTATTATTCTTTTTCCTTTTTCTATTTCTTGTTCAAATGCTTGAGGTGCTTCTGTTTCATAAGATATTTCATATTCTGTTGTATTTTTCTCTAAAATTAATTCTATCTCATTGTTAGTCTCTTCTGCTACACCACTTATAGTTTGATTTTTTACAACAAATCCTGTAATTGCCCTTATATTTTTTATTAAATTTTTCCATATTTTAATAAAAATATTTTCTTTTTCTAGTTCTAATTCAGCAGTTACTTTTCCTGTTAATATAGTAAAAACTGCATCTTTCTCTACTTCTTCTGCTTTTCCTACTTCCATGTCTGCTTCTCTTATTTCTTTGCCTTCTTCTCTGATTATTTTTTTAACTGTTATATTTTCTGCTTCTGCTGGCAATTTTATTGTTATTTCTTCTGGTTTTTCTAATAAAACTTGCTTTTTCCACTTAACTGGCTTGCCGATTACAGCTTGTTCTTGAATTGTGGCTATTGAAATATTTGTTACATTAAAAGTTATATTTGTTTTTGTTATGCTCTCACTTACATTTATATTAAACAAATTACTTTCAATTGTTTTATTTTCTTTTAAAGCAATAATTTTTGCCTGTCTTTCTCCTGTAAAGTTAGTATCAGGAGTAATTGTTAAAAGATTTTGTTGCAGGTTAACTGTTATATTTTCTATTTTATCTATAAAATAAGAATCAGCATTTATGAAATATTCTTCTAAATTTAAAATATAATTAGAATTTTTCTGCAGTGTTAAATCTGGGATATTTCTAATCAAGGTTAAGTCCATCACTGTTATATTAATTTCAGTTATGTTAGTTATATTCTCTATTCCTGTTATTTTTTCTTCTTCAGTTATGTTTTTCTCTGGGGGTGTTGGTTCTACATTAATTTCTTTACTTATTTCTGCTAAAACTTTATCTTGATAAACTAAACTTATTTTTAAATTGCCTTGTTTTGCCTCTATATCTAAATTTTCTAAATTAATTTCTAAATAATTTGTTTCATCCTGCAAGAAAGCAGAACCAAAGTTTTTTTCTGTTATAGAATAAGCAGTTGTAACTTCTACTTTATTATCAACAACTCGCAAGTTTAGTGTATTATCTTCTATTCCCACTCTTTTTGTCTCTTTATTTTCTATTGTTTCTATTTCTAAACTTCCTTGCTTTATTTTTGCAGTTTTTCCTTGTTCAAGTTGATAAGTAAATGGATTATCTTTAGAACAACTTCCTTGAATTTCTTGTTCTAATTCTTTAATCACAGCGCCTGTTATTAATCCCCCTGTAGGAGTTTCTGGTGTGCTTGATTCTGTGGTTTCTGTTGCAGGAGTTTCTGTTGTTGTTTCTGTTGCAGGAGTTTCTGTTGTTGTTTCTGTTGCAGGAGTTTCCTGAACTTGAATTTCAGGATTTGCAGTTTCTTCTGTGGGTATTTCAGTATTTGTTTCTGGAATAGTTAGAGTAGTTTCAATTGGAGTAGCTTCAGTTGGAGTAGTTGAAGCAGTTGTTTCTGGAGTTGTTGGAGTAGGAGTTTCTGTTACTTCTTCTTTTTCAGAATATATTTCTAATTTAAAAAAAACATCAGGGTATATTGTTTTTTCTCCAGAAAATCCATATCCTTGCCCCTCACCAGATATTTCTGTATTTTCCACATAAAAAGTTCCATTAGAATTAGCATTAACAACTTGACTTAAAAGAATTTCTTTTCTTGTTCCTTGTTGTTCTATTATAATTTTTGAGTCTATAGGAATAAGCTCGCCTTTTTTTAAACCTATTTTAAATAAGCCTTTTATATTTTCGCCTGCTTTATAAGATGGAGAAATTTGTAGTGTAAACTTTCCTGTTAGGGGGGATTGTAAAAAATATAGCAATAAGATGCTTAAAAAAATAAAAGAAAAACCAATAATAAAAATGATAATTTTATTTTTATTTAATTTTTTAGGCTCTCCAATATAAGTACTTATAACTTTATTTCCAATTCTTTTGCTTTCATAAATATAAGGACCATAAACCTTTCCTCTTTTTTTAATATACCTCTTATAAACCATTTATATAAATAAAATAGTGTAGTGTAACTATATTTTACGCCCTTTTTATAATAAAGACAATAATTTAAGATTTATAAAAGTTTGCAATTATTTTAATAATAAAGAGATTATTTTAAATGTAGTGAAAAAGTAAAGAATCCATTATTAACATATTTTACATAAATATATTAATTTTTCTAATATTTTATTAGCTAGTTATAACATAGCTCAATTTTTTTACAAGCATATCAGATTTATATATTACCAAAAAATACATTCTAAAGCATATAGATTTATTTATTATTAGATTAAGAATAAGTTTTATAAATAAAGACTTAAAATTGTCTTTTGTGTCTTCTATGTTTCTTAATATTTCTATGTCTTTTACGTTGTGTTAGAACAATTAAAATAATTAAGATTAATATAAAAATCCCTGCAATAAGTAAAACAAATTTATAATTAGTTAATGAGAATAACCCTTTTTCAATTACTTTAAAATTTGCTGATGTGGTTGCAACATTTTTTTCATATAACACTTCTAAACCAAAAATATAATCCCCAGTAGGAAGGTTATTTGTTGCAAATTCTTTTGTAAATGTAAGATTTTCATTAACTTTAATAGTTTCACTTTCAGTTAAAAAAATTTTTCCAGAAAAATCACTTATTATATATTTAAGAGTAACATCTAATCCTGCTTCACCCAGAGGAATTAAAGTAATCTTAGTTTTTAGTTTATCTCCTTTATTTATAATTTTAAGTTCATCTGGAATTATAATCTTTGCATCAAATAATAATTCCTTTGTATTAACATTCAAGGTAATTAAAACTTCTTGCCCATTAATAATAAGTTTACCTGTGTAAATTCCTGGAGCAGAAGGAGCAGCTATTTTAATTTCAATTTCTTTTCTTTCGCCAGCATTTAATTTAAATGATCTATCCTTTTTTTTAATAATTAAAATATCTTCTAGTCCTTCAACACCTATACTAACATTAATAACAGAACTACCATTATTGTATAATTCAATTTTTTCTGTTTTTACTTTGTTTATGATTATAGGAATATTCAGGATTTTTTGTGTAATAACAAGATTTTTTATACTTGCTAATTTTTCTTCAATGCCACCCCCTCCACCAGAAGAAATTTCTGTTTCAGGAACCAAGCTAGCATCTATTACTAATTGATAAGACAACCCAGTAGTTATATTTAATTCAGGGAAACTATTATAACCATTTATCAAATCATAAATATCATAAGAAGCAATAAGATTATTAGGATTAGTATAATCACTTGCATTATATAATTCAACATTAAAATCTTTTCCTTCAAAATTGCCCTGTCCATTATCATAAAGTGAAAAACTTAAATCTGCATTAACAGTTCCTGTTATACTAACACCATCAATCCTTGCATAAAAATCACTTATGCTGTCACCACCTCTTGCATCTACCATATAATCATTTCCAGAATTTTGCAAGTAAAAATCAATTCTTGGTGTAACAGGGCTGGGTGGATAAAGAGCATCATAATTGCCATCAGCTCCTTCTGTTGCTCCATCAACATATCCAAAGCGTATTGAAGGAGAACCAATTCCAGAACTGCATTTAACTCTAAAATATTCTGCTGAAACAAAATTTAAATTAATAAAAACAAATAAAAAAATAACTAATATTAATAAACCAAATGCTCTTTTTTTCATATATAAATTAAAAGATTGTTGTTTATAAACATTTATTTGTTGTTTCTTTAATCACCAAGTACCCGGCTCATTAATATCCCTAAGATAATCATCACCAAAAGCACTTAAGTCCCAATAGTCAACATTTTTATCCGGTATTCCATTAGGGCCAGAAATATCAGCAACAGAATTTACATCTGTTGCACCCCAGTAAG
>Ga0315274_10003809_pt1 | contig 22360 bp, 16 predicted proteins | sample YL17G02_20_MG_FD_203700 | JGI IMG/M metagenome (GOLD analysis project Ga0315274, IMG submission 203700) | Sediment microbial communities from Yellowstone Lake, YNP, Wyoming, USA - YL17G02_20 | ecosystem: Environmental > Aquatic > Freshwater > Lake > Sediment | place: USA: Wyoming | collected...
CCGCTTCGCCGGTCGGGCCGGCCGGCTGCGCCCACACGGCGAAGAACGAATGGGGGACGCACGCCTGGTGATTGACCTGGTTATGGATCTGCCACTGGCGCAGCGACCCATCGCCACACAAGGCGATAGTGCCGGTGCCCAGGCCACCCAGAGGCATGGCGACAGCCCGCAGTGATTCCCCCTGGTAGATTCTGCGTTGGCGTGAGGTGAGTGAGGATAGGTGCATTTGCCGAGAAACTACGTAGGCGTCAGTTGGAGATCAACCCAATGAAGGATGATAGAGTATTACCAAGTTTCCGTATTTGGTTTCGCATCGAACACCGCGCCATTCGAGGCAATGACGTCCCTATACCAATAGGCGGAATCCTTGAGGATGCGCTTCTGGGTGGCATAGTCCACGTAGACGATGCCCATGCGCGGCTTGTAGCCCAAGATACATTCCCAGTTATCCGTAAAGGTCCAGTGGAAATAACCACGCACGTCCACACCGTCGTCAATGGCACGACTGAGCTCACGCAGGTAGCGCGTGAGATAGTCAATGCGCTGTAGATCGTGCACCTTGCCGTCGAGGTGCACCCAGTCGCAGTTGTCCATGCCGTTCTCGGTGACGACGACGGGCAACCCGTACCGCTCGTGGAAGAGACGCGGGCCCCAGTACATGATCTCTGGCGTCACCCGCCATGGCGTGTGGGTGAGCGGTGAACCGATAGACACGGGCAAAATCTCGTAGCGACTGTTGCTTGAGGCGCGCACTGTCTCCCCGGCATACAGATTGATGCAGCAGAAATCGAGCGGCTGGCAGATGGTCTCCATGTCGCCGGGGCGAATCTGGGGCACATCCTTGCCGTGCACCTGCATCCCGTCCTCGGGATACCGGCCAAAGTAGATCGGGTCGGCGAGCCAGGTATTCTTGAGCTGATTCTTGGTCAGAGTGAACATGTAATTGCGCGCAGCCTCGATATCCTCTGGGCTATCAGTGGCCGGCGCGGCGACGAAACCGACCAACACCGCGCCGACCCGCGGCTCGCGCCTGGCTCGGGCGCGGATCACTTGCACCCCCTTGCCGTGCGAGAGCAGGGTGTTGTGGGCCACCAGCAGTACTTCGGGGTTGTCCAGCTTCAGCCCCGGTGGGTTGGTACCCTCCCGATACCCCGCGCCGATGAACACCTGCGGCTCGTTGATCGTCTCCCAATACATCACCCGATCCGAGAGCCGATCCACGACGACAGCGGTGTAATCGGCGAACCAGTCGGGGCTGTCGGGGTTGAGCCAGCCGCCGCGCAGGTGGAGGGCGTAGGGGTAATCCCAATGGTAAAGCGAAACCCACGGCTCCACCCCGTTCTCCAGCAGCGTGTCAATGAACCGGTCGTAGAACGCCAGCCCCTTCTCGTTGACCGCCCCGATTCCCTCTGGAAAGACGCGCGGCCAGGCCACCGACATCCGGTAGCACTTGATGCCGATCTCCCGCATGATTCGGGCATCCTCCGGGTAGCGGTGGTATTGGTCACAGGCTGGCTCGGGTGTGTCGCCGTTCCATATCTTGCCCTCCCAGCGCGCCATCATGTCCCAGATCGAAGCGCCCTTGCCGTCTTCGAACGCTGCACCTTCGTTCTGGAAACTCGCCGCCGCCACTCCCCACAGAAAACCTTCTGGAAAACTCATTCTACACCTCCTACCAAAGTGAGTGATTCCCCTTCATCCTGACACATTGCAGACCGTGACCAACCAGCGGCCCATGGATCCGTTCGTCGTCGCGATTTCGGTCTCTCTGCTGCGGACGGCGACGGCATGCCGACTTCCATCACACCGGCACGCTCCATCCGGTGGCAGGGGACTCAAGGCCCAGCTCCCGCCGCACTTGATCCGACTCAAACCTGATGCCAACCGCCTCGATCTTCGAGGGATCAAAGCCAGCCTGGATCTCGGCGCACAGGAAGCCCATCAACACCTCAACGCCCGCCCAGAAAGGGTAGGAGCCTTGCCCCTCGCCTGTTTCAGCATTGTACCACTCGTGCAGCAGAGGATCCGCCGCCACGATCTCAAGGGAGCGCCTGGCGATGTGCATGGCTTCCTCGCAGTACCCGTAGGCAACCAGGCCGTGGGTGATCATATAGTTCATGTGTGGCCACAGCCCGCCCTGCCAGTTGCAGTGGCCCGGCGCCAGGTACCACAGCGGATCGCTGCCGGGCGGGGGTTGATGGTACTGCGTGTAGCTGGGCTCGCTGCGCGCATAGGTTGGAATGGGATAGGGTGTCCAGAACTCCTGGGGGTTGGTCAGGTGCTCCTCGACCAGCCTTCGCGCCTGCTCGGGCGTCGCTATCCTGGCCCACAGCGGCATGAAGCCCTCCGCGGCCTTGACCTTGATCGGCTCGCCGCTCCGGATGTCCCGGTCGTAGAAGAACCCATCCTTGTCGTCCCAGAAAGTCGCCTGAATGAGCTCTTGCTTCTTCCTGGCATGTCCGGCGAAGTAGGCCGCGTCTTCCTCCAGGTTCAGGGCTCGGGCCAGCGCCTCAGCCGCCAGGAACTCCAGGTACAGATAGCAGTTGAGGTCCACCCCTTCGCAGAAATATGAGCGCCAGACGCCAGCGCGGTCGAACGCAGTGTCTGCCATTGCGTGTGGAGCACTGGCCCACTCACTCAGTCCATTGCCATCCCTATCCCAGTCCGTCAGCCACCGATCCAGATAGCGCCGCAGCCTGGTGTACTCCTCAGGGGAAAGCCACTCCGCGTTGCCCCGTGCTCTGGAGATCAGGAGAGCCATCTGCCATAGGAAGGGCTGAGCATGCTCCTCTTCTTCGAATCCGCCCCAAGGGTATCCCAGCGTCCGGTCTAGAGGACCAAGGCAGTGGCGGGGAATATGGCCGTCCTCGTGCGCCGATCTCAGATACACGCGCAATGTATTGAGGGCAAGCGTCTCATCGGCGCCCATGTGGCTGAGGGCGATCGTGTCGTAATAGGCCTCGCAACTGAAGATATCATCGCCATATCCACTGTAGTAACACAGTCCCGACTGGGGATCGATGTGGAAGCCACACCGACGCATCAGGTCCTTGATTTGCGCTATAATCTGTTGTACCAACATTTTTCTGCCTCCTATTCTCACACGATGAATGCATCAGGTTCTTGATCTGTGCCATAGTTTGTTGTACCTCCTTGACGTCGCGAAGGGGACTCTTGCTTCACCAGGCTTCACCGCCGGACTTCGGATCGCTCCCGACCATCCCTGAACAGGAACTGCACCTTCATGCGCCTGGCCTCGTCCATGCTCTTGTAGGACTGAAAGCTCAGCGGGGCGAGTGTGACCTTCTTCGCAATAATCTCATACACCCCTTGCCCGCGATAGGCCCATTCATCTTGGGGATCAATGACCACTTCGTCGTCCGTCACACAGCCCAGCATGACCGGGCCGTGGAAGTAACGGCAGTACCCTGGCGCGCGCTCGGGGACGAGAAGAGTTTCCTTTCGCAGGCGTAACTCGAAGGTCAACTCGATAACATCGCCTTCCTTCAAAGCGGTCGCCAACGTCACGAATGAACCGTTCACCTCTCCAGGCGCCTGCTTCTGGTTCAGCGAGAGTTGGAGCGCGTCTGCCCTCACCCAGGAGGGAATGAAGAACCTCAACTGTTTCTCGTCGGCTGAGGTGGACCTGGTCACGTCCAACCGCACCTTGCCGGCATACGGGTACTCCGTCGTCTGCTTCAGCGTCAGATCGCCAGCGCGAAAGTGCAGCTCTGCGGTGCTCGGCGTGTAGTGTGGGACGACGATGCGGTTGCCGTCGAGAAAGTAAGTGGATTGCGCGGCCCACGCCAGGCCGTTGGCACCATGCATCGTGCAGCACCAGGTGGCCTCTGCCATGTCCTCGATCTGCTTGAGGTGGAAGATGTTTCCTCCCGTGCCGAGGCAGGTCGCCACACCGAACCCGCCATTCGGGAACTGGTTGTGCCGCAGGCCGTTGTAGAAGATAAGATGAAAATCGTCGAGAAAACCCGCTTCGCCGGTAAACTGCCAGAGTTGGCCGGCAAGGATCAGCGAGTCAACAATCGTGCAGCCCTCTGTCCATAGCGGCCGGCCGAACCAGTTGTAGTTCTGATAGTCTTCTGTCCAGGCGTGCTGCTTGTAGAGTTGGTAGTGTTCCCTGGCCATCTGCAGGTAGCGAGGGTCCTGCCTGTGTACGAAGAGTCTAACCAGCGCTCTCGCCGTCGTCAGTGTGGAGTGCGTCTGCGCCTGGAGACGAACGACATCAATCTTCTCATACCGGGCGAGCATCGCGTCGATCGCTTTGCCGAGCTCTTTCGACCCTGTAAGCTGGGCCACTTGGGAAAGCCCGTCCAACGCGCCAAACAGTGAACCCGTGTCAGAGGAAAGTCGCCATCGCCCCACGTTACCCGCATATGTTCCGATCACCGCATCAGGTGCGTTCATCACTCGCCGCTGTTCTTCATCCGGGTACGTCCTGACCACCGCGGCCAACGGCACGAACACACTTTCCGCCATCCGTCGCGCCATCGCCAGCATCTCCGGGGCTTCCTTCCACAGGTGATACTCGCACAACCCCCTCAAGAGAAAGTTATGCGCGGCCGCCCCTTCGTCATATTCCATGTCCGCAACCACCGGGCCAAAGTACCCCTTCCCGTTGATCTGCTTCGGCAGGTTCCTCGCCAGTTCCCGCAGGTGTTGCGCCTCCTGTCCGGTCACCTGCGATAACATCGTCAGCGCCAGAATGATCCGCCCATACCAGTCACCGGGACATTCCGTGTGCGTGTCGCATCTGATGACTTCATCATACCGATACAGAGGTTCGTGCAATCGACTGAAGAGGGTTTGTATCATCGCACCCAGCTCACCCTCGGCGCGGACACGCGACAGCGAGATGGGGCTGGGAAATGAGTGGTTCATGTTCATTTACTCCTCTCGGTTTTTTCGCTTGCGTTCCATTTTGGCATTGGTTCAGCTACATGCGGGGCAGCCGTCACGACGAAGGGTTTGGCCATGCTCATCCAACGTCCGACCGATGCCGCAACAAACCCTCTCCAAAGCGGGTTGCCACGCTTGCGGCACGCTCAACGTCCTGCCGTTGGCAGCCGACGTCCTCCCGCTTGGCCGTGGCTTTACCTTCTGCCTCGGTTAGCAACTTCGCTGCCTGCTGAAACCGTCGAGCGGCAAGTAGCGCACGCAGCCCGACATCCTCGCGCAGCCAGGGATGTTGCTCCTCGTTGTCGGTCACCATGTAGAATCCGCGTCGATTCGCCTCCCAGGCCGGCGTCGGCCAATGGGCGCGGGGCACCTCGCGCCACGTCTTACCCTGGGGTGACCTGAAGATCGTCCGCAATGCCCAACTCGCGTTCCACGGGAAAACCTCCAGCGCTTCCGCAGTCATCTCCCACGCTTCCAGCAGTGGCGCTTCTGCGGCGTTTCCGTATGCGCCGGCTATGGACTTCAGCAGTTCAGCCAGACCGGCCTCAGGGGAACGGAGGTACGCGGCGAAGAAGGCGACGTTCACCGAAAAGTGGTCCGGCACAAAGCCATAATACTCCTTGATGCCCACCACGCCGGTCGCGGCCCTGAACGCATCCAGTTGTTGATACACCAGGCGCGGGCAGGCAAGGTGAGTGAGAGGATCGACGTCTTCGCCGCTGCCCCCGAAAAAGCCCTCTCCGATGAAGGGGATGCCGCGTCGAGCGGCCAGACGCGCCACGTTGCGGAAGGAGAGGTCCGTTGTGTTGACAAAGTATACCTCCGCCAGCGTGTGGTGCATGATGAGGCCAAAGCTCTCGGGGCGGATCTGCTCTACACACATCAGGATCTGCCCTTCGGACAGTTCCCACGGTTCCCACCACAGACGGGCGCCCGCTTTGGCAGATCGTACCGCCTGGGTCATCTCCTCCAGGAACGGCACGAGGCGTTCGTGCAGCGGCACACCCCGGCAGCGAGGGCAAACACCATATTCGCTACACAGCCACGCGCGCTGATCGTAGGTATAGATCATCACGTCGTCCGCAAAGTCCTGAATGAAATCGCGCAACCGCCTGGCATAGCCCTGCCGCACAGCAGGATCCATGATGCAGGCCGTGGTATCCTGTTGCGGCCCGACCGGAAGGCCAAAATGCCCTAGAGTGCGAAAACCAAACCGGCGCGCCTGCGTCACGCGATAGTTAAAGGTCTCCCGGTTCTTTGCGTCGTCGAGGTCCTCTAGGTTCAGTACCTCGCCGGCCGGCCGCGAACTCCAGGCGATGCTCAACTGCAACGTATCAACGCCAATCTCCTGCAACGCCTGGAGCTGCTGAGCGGACCAAGCAACGTCCGGGGTAGTAGGATGCCCAACAATGCCGATGACGTATCGAAAAGGTTGCTTCATGGCTCATCCTCAAGGCTGGCCTTCCCCATAGCAGCGCCGGCGTCTGCGGTTCAACCGCGTAGAGTGGACTCTATTGGCCCTCGGCGATCTGACAGATGACCCTGAAACCAACCTGTGCCGAGCGGGAGGTCGGAGGGAAGGCAAACCTGCTGCCGCAGCGACAGTAGAGAGATATGTTGCCCCAGAAGCCTCCGCGAACAGTCCTCATCTCGCCTCGCTCGGGGCCAGCCGGATCTGATCCGGCAGATACCTGATAATACCGTGGGTCGTACCAGTCAGAACACCACTCGCCGACGTTACCCAGCATGTCGCACAGACCCCATCCGTTGGGCCACTTCTGGCCGACGGGATGCGTTTGGGCGTTGGCGTTGAACTGGTGCCACATGTAACCATCCACTGTGGACAGGTAGTCGCTATTGTAGAAGAGCGTCCTCTGAACCCCGGCCCGACAGGCGTATTCCCATTGCGCCTCGGTCGGCAGGCTGAAACGCAGACCCCGGCCTGAATACCTCTCGTTCAGCCTCGCCAGAAACACCTGACAACCTTCCCAACTCACGTTCTCGACGGGATTTTGCGGGTTCGGGAACCTGCTCGGATTTGTACCCATCACCGCTTCCCACTGCGCCTGGGTCACCTCATACCTTCCTATGAAGAACGGTTTCGTGATTTTAGCCTGGTGCAGTGGCCTCTCGTCGTCCTCGCCCTGGTCCGGCGCCGTACCCATCGCAAACTGCCCCGCCTCGATCGCTACCAGTTCCATCTTGACATTCCCTAGATCCAGCACCAGTCCCCGACCATTCCTGGCGCAGGCCGTGATGTCAATCGCCTCTTCTGCCGGAGCGCCGCTATCGGCCAGGACCAGGCCCGACGATGCGATGATCGGATAGCAGCTGAACACCTGGTCGGCCGAGACCGCGTAGTAGGGCGTCACCTCGTGGTGGGGGTCGCCTGCGATCGTGAAGTGCAGCGGGTCGCCCTGGCGCGGCTCAAGCCAGTTGTGCATCTCACCGGCCTCGTGCCGAATCACGACGTTGTAGCTGCGATCGTTGAATGTCTTCTTCTGTTCGGCGCTGTCCCTGGTCGTCGCAACGCCAGGAAACTCCTCCAGCGGGCCGGCCACCGCCATGAGAAACGGCCCGTACATGATGGCATAACGATCGTAACCGGGAACGTTGTGCAAACCCTTGTAGTGAACGAGGCGCGCCTCTATAGGAAGTAGGAGGTCAACCGAGTCGCCGTCGGCCCATTCTCTGTCCAGTGTCGCGTAGGAGCCCGGCTGGCCCACGACCGCTTCGCACCCGTTCACGCGAATCGGAACGTCGCCACAGGCCCACGACGGCACGCGGATGCGCAACTTGAACCGAGCGGGCGAGGAAAGACTGAGCGCTATGGAAACACTCGGGTCACGCGGAAATGTCGAGGTCATGGCGAATCCGACGTTCTGCCCGGCCAACTTGCACTCAATCCTCGATGCCTCGAAGAGATTCACGTACAGTCCATCATTCGCAATCGAATAGATGAACTGTGGCAAAGAACCATATATGAGTGTGGCCGTCCCTTCGCAGCAGGTGTTGACACATTGTGCTGCCTCTTTTTCGCCATGCAGGTGTGTGTGATAGCGTATGCCCTTGTCCCCATCCTGGTTGGCCAGCAACACATTGTAGATCGCCTTCTCGATCTCACTTACATAGACCTCCTGGTCGGGGTACAGGTGATGAAGGCGCTGGTTGAGCAGGATCCAGAAGGCGCTATTGCATGTCTCGCCGGTGTGATTGCCAGGATAGATGTAGAAGGACGCAGGCGGGTAGGCGAACGCGCCAACTTCCTCGCAGATTGCCACGCTTCCACCAACGTGCATCCACTTGGTGTGGAACAGTTCCCAGGCGCCCTGGACCGCCTCCAGATACTTCTGGTCGCCTGTAGCCCGATACATGTCCAGGTAGGCGACAAAAGGATTGGTCTCATAGCCGTGATAGCCGTCGTTGGGATATTTCCAGACGGCCTCTTCATCACGCCTGGCCAGACGCTCCAGCCACCAGTCCTGCTGATAGTATTGCATGACTGCGACGATATCCTCCGGCTTGCCGACGGGTGTGAAATAGAGACAGGTGTTGGCAATCATGCCTTGATAACCTAGGCGCAACGTGGAGACCTTGCTGATGTAGGGGCTGGTGTTGAACCAATCCTGGAAATCGCGAATCAGTGCAAAGGCCTTACTATTGCCGGCAAATCCGGCCTCGATCATACCGCGCGTCACCCAGGAGCGTGTGTAATTGGCCCGCTCATGAACCATCAGGCTCTCGGGCGAGAAGGCCATCATGTAACCGTTCGCTTCGCGGCACGCCTCAATGCCGTTCACCAGGTCGTCAAGCATCTTGCGCAACTCGGCATGCTCGACCCAGCGCAATGTCTTCCCTGCTCCCATCATGAAGCGACCCGCACAGGAACCCTCAAGTTCCCCCTCCCACCCCCAGAACCCTTTCGCCGGCTGGTCGTGCGGCGGGTTCTGCTGCCCGGCGCGCAGGCGAAAATGGTAAAGCATGTCATTGACGGTAAAGGACTGCAGCAGGTAACTGGTGTTGTTGTCAAAGGCACGCTTGAACAGCCCATCCCTCAATTCCACATCCTTCTGCGGCGCGTTTGCCATGTTCCCCACCGGGTTCCACGCGGAATGCTCGAACGATGTGGGGTGTCGGTTTTCGCGGACCATGGAACCTCCCTGACAGATGGCTCTACGCGGAGCAGGTGCGGGCCAGACGAGAAAACCGTCGCGTGAGGCAACCTAGCGCCGCGGCCAGCCCCTTGGTAGCGGTTTTCCTAACCCTGGATCCCGGTCACCGCAATGCCCTTGATGAAGTAACGCTGGCCCAACAGGAAGACGACGACCATCGGCAGCGTGGCGATTGTCGCACTTGCCATCATCGGCCCCCAATCGGTGGTGTCGCGGTGACGGAACACCGTCAGACCAACTTGGAGCGTCCGGTACCGATCGTCCGAGATGACGACCAGCGGCCAGAGAAAGTCGTTCCAGTAGCCCTGGAACGTAAAGATGGCCAGCGTCGTGAGAGCAGGTCGGGCCAGCGGCAAGACGATCGTGCCAAAGATGCGGAAATCACCGGCGCCGTCCACCCGTGCCGCATCCAGCAACTCGTCAGGCACAGACAGGAAGAACTGGCGCAGGAGGAACACGCCGAAAGCCGCGCCGGCGTGCGGGATGATCAGAACTGCGAAGCTGTTGAGCCAACCATGCCCACCGCGGCCCAGCCAATCGTTGCCGCCCGCCAAGGGAAGCGATTTCACCAGCAGGAATTGGGGGATGAGCATGACGATTCCGGGGATCATCTGCGAGCCCAGCACGATCCAGAACAGGACGTTCCGACCCCTGAACTCCAACTTGGCGAAGGCATAGGCAGCCATCGCACATATTACAAGTGTGAGAACCGTTCCGGCGATCGTGACGGCTGCGGTGTTGGCAGCGTAGCGGGAGAATCTGGCGCCCTGCCACGCCCGGGTATAGTTCTCGAGCACCCATCGCGAGGGCAGGAGCCTGGGCGGGAAGATGAACATTTCTGCGGACGCCTTGACCGAAGTGGAGACCATCCAAACCAGCGGGAAGATCATAACCACGGCGATAACCGCTGCAAGAAGGTGCAGCCCAAGTGCCTGGGCCAGCCGGCGGACGCTCGCCCGTCGCCGCGTTGGGACCGGACGTACCAGGCCGGCGACCGTCTGAGATGCACTAGTACTCAACTCGACCTCCAAAGAAGCGGTAGTTCAGCACCGAGAAGAACAGGATGAGCAGGAACAGCAGGAAGGACATCGCGGAGGCATACCCCAACCGGTAGTATTGAAACGCAGTGTTGTATATGTGATAGGTGATCGTCATGGTTGCACCGATCGGCCCTCCCTCCGTCATTACGTACACTTGCCCAAAGACCTGGAGCGAACCGATAAAGCCCAGGATGACGATGAAGAACGTGACGGGCATCAGCAGTGGCAGCGTCACTTTCCAGAACTGCTGCCAAGTGTTGGCCCCATCCATGCGCGCTGCCTCGTACAGATTCTCGGGGATGCCCTGGAGGCCGGCCAGGTAAACGACCATGCTCCACCCGGCGCCCGCCCACGTGGACATGATGATGACGCATGGCATGGCCAGCCCGGGATCAAGCAGCCATTTCAGCGTTGGCAGCCCGAGACCCCTGAGGATAGTGTTGAACAGCCCGACCTGCACGTTGTACAGCCACAGCCAGATCAGGGCGGAAGCGATGGTGGATGTGATGACCGGCGTGTAGAAGAACACGCGCCACATTGTCTTGGCCCTCAAGAGGCGTGCATTGGCGAGCAGCGCCAGCGCCAACCCGGAGCTCATCTCCAACCCAACCTGTCCGACGGCAAAGTATATGGTGTTGACCCCCGAGCGCCAAAAGATGCGCGTGGATTCCTCTGTGCCGAAGAGGATGTTGGCATAGTTGGCTATCCCGACCCACCTGGGAGGGCTCAGCGCGTCGTAGGAGGTGAAACTCAGGGCCAGCCCGGCCAGGATCGGACCGATGCTGAAAACCACGAACCGGAGCATGAATGGGAAGAGGAAGACCGCTGCAATCAGGCCGACCCTGCCGCGGAGGGGACGTCTGCGTCTGGTAGGCTGTAGTGATTCCATTGTTCATCCAATCTGCAGCGCTGACGCAGACCTGACAGGCCACAAGCGCGTACCGCTCATAGAGGACCTGTCAGGTCTGCAACTCAGTTTTCTGCTAGCCCCCGGAGAGAACACGGGCGATTATCTGGTTGCCTGCGTCAGCTGCCTGGTCGAGCGCCTCCTTGGGTGTCAGCTCACCGTACATCGCTTTCGCAACGAAGTCATTCAGCATATATAGGACCTCCGCCGAGAAGAGCAGGGAAGGCGTCGTGTGCGAGCCGGGTGCGTTCATCACGTCCTCGATCATGACCATGTGAAGCGGCGTCATGAAAGAGGCCCTGCCGGCGATGGACTTGCGCGGCGAGAGAGTTTGCATGGCCTCGGTGTACTTCAGGAAGTTATCATCGTCCAGGACCAGGGAACTGAGCAGCTTCCAACTCTGCTCGACGTGGTCGCTCTGGGCGATCAAATAGGCATTGGCATACCACAGCGAGGCCTTCACCTTCTGGCCCATCACCGAGACGCCCACACTATCCCAGATCTCGGGCGCGAAATCTCCGACGTTGGCGAGTGTGCCGGAGCCTGAGTAGGCCATCGCCTTCAAGCCCGCCGCGAACGGCTGCAGATCGCCGACGTTCTGCATGTTTTCGACGGGCCCCACCTTATCGTCGCGAATTATCCCTACCCAGTACTCCAGAGCCTCAATACCCTCCGGGCGGTTCCAGGCCACCCGGTCATTGGTCTCGTTGAAGAGAACCCCGTTGTTCTGCCACAGGAATATCACATAGTTCTGGAAGTTAGCACCGACCTGGAAGCCGGCACGTTCAAAAGTGTCGTCGGTGCGCTTGGTGAGTTTGATGGCCGCGTCGCGCAGTTCAGTCCAGTTGGTGGGGGGTTTGTCAGGGTCGAGGCCGACTTCCGCCATAAAGTCCTTGCGGTAGAAGAAGGCCCGGTTCTCAAGCCAGTACGGAAGCGCCACCAGCTTGCCATCGGGCGTCTTGCAGCCCTCGTCAATCGCCTTGGGGTAAAAGTCAGCCAGGATCGCTTCAGCACCCGTGACAGCCACGAAGGGATCCAATTCGGCGGTAATGCCTTTGGCGTAGTACTTGGGGCCAAGCTCGACATTATCAGCCATGAACACATCCGGCGCAATGCCGCCCGCGACCGCCGTCATCACCTTGGCGTCTATGCCGCCCCAGTCAGTGTAATCGGGCAAGACAGTAAGGCCGGGGTTGGCCTCCTGGAAGGCAGGGATGATCTCGTTCTCCAGGACCGTGCGGAAGGCATCGTTCCAGTCCACGAGGAGTAGAGTAAGATCCCTGGGCTCCTCTGTCGGCGGCACGGTAGTCGGCGGCAAGGGCGTTGCAGGCCCGGCCGCGGGCGCCGTGGGCGCGACCGCGGTCCGGGGTGCACAGGCCGCCACAGCCGCTCCGGCGGATGCCATTGCCGCGATGGTCAGGAATTCCCGCCGGTTCAATGTCCTCTTTTCGTTTTCCATTCTCTATAACCTCCTTCGTATGTTTGCCAAGTCCATGCCAACAGATCACCTTGTCAGTGCGGCCAGACGTTCGCCGCACAGCAAAGCCAAAACACTCTCATCCGCGGACCACCCCCTTTCTCTGCAGCGCGACCAGCCTACGCAGGAATCAATCGGCTAGCCGCAGCGTAACTACTCAGGCATCCCTTCGATGCTGCACCTTGCTTGACAACAGGCACGGTGCAAGTATACTGCTACTTGCAACGATCCGATGTAGGCTGGCACGAGCGGCCTGCAAGGGAACCACAGAATCGGCGAGACTTGTCATCCCGTTCATATACTATCATAGATCACGTCAGCAGGTCAACCAGACCATGGGGCATGTGTGAGACATGTGTGAGACATCCAGACAGCATCCTGGGACAGCTCTTCCGGCTCAAGATAGCGGCACGACAGGGGCAGATGGTGTATCGAAAAAGTTGGTCGAACACGTCCGGGACGCGCTCCAGCACTTCTTCGATCTGGGCTACCTTCAGGAGCATCCACTCGCCCAGGTCCAGGATGCCCAAACGGCCCACTCCGTTGAAGTCGCTGGGCAGCGCTTGCGCCGCAATCTGGCAGCCGCTATCGAGTCTCTGAACCCAGGCTTCTCAGTCCCCCTCCGCGCGCCCCAGGCCCGCCTGCATAATCTGCTGGTCCTGCACTACCTGGAGGGGATGACCGTCCAAGAGGCCGCCTACAAGCTGGGCGTGGGGCGCCGCCAGGCGCATCGGGACCTGCGGAGGGCCGTTGAGAGCGTGGCAGCGGTGTTGTCGGGCCAGCGACTTGTGGCCGCTTCTGCCCAGAGGCAGGATGCGCAAACCTCCTCTGTCTGTGCGGAGATTGGCCGTTGGGTGGACCGCCCATCCCGCACCGACTTGCGAACGCTGCTCGAGAACGCTCTGACCACTGTAGCGCCGCTGGCAGCACAGCGGCAAATCACGCTGGACGTCTGTATGCCGGCCGAACCGGTCGCGATTTTGGTGGACATGGGCATCGCCGAGCAGGTGCTCGTGAGCGTCCTCAGCCGGGCAATTAGCCATGCCTGCTCAGGTCCGCTTGACCTGCTCCTGAGTGCCGACCAAGTGACGCTGACGCTAAACTACTATCCCGCACCCGAGTTTGCCTCCGCACCAGCGTTCCCGGCGGTGGCAACTCAACTGGCTGATCGCCTGGGCTGGGGCATGGAGTGGGTGGACGAAGCGCAAGGTCTACGGACTATCAGGTTCGCCATCAAAGCCTTTGGGCCGACGATCGTGGTTATTGACGACAACGAGGACCTAGTTGAGCTGTTCGACCGGTACCTGACCGATCAGGCCTGCCAGGTGGTAGCAGCCACGAATGGCCAGGATGGGTTGCGCATGGCGCAACAGTTAGTGCCGGACGCCGTGGTGCTCGACATTATGATGCCGGAGATGCACGGCTGGGATGTGCTGCAGCAGCTGCGTGCCCATCCACGGACGGCCAGGATCCCTGTAGTCATCTGCTCGGTGATCAACGATCCCGACTTGGCGCTCTGCTTGGGTGCATCGCTTGTGCTTCCCAAGCCCATTAGCCGTACTGACGTGCTGACCGCGCTGCACCACGTAGGCGTGTTGTGAAACCCTACGACCGCCGGTCGGCTGCCTACTCGATGGCGGCCGCGTCAGGCTCCCTATGAGGCAATAGATGTCCACCGTAACGCGGCTCCAAGACTGCCGCCAGCGCGCACAAGCATCGTAGCACCTCTCCCGTGCCCATCCCATCCGAGCACCGGACTGTGATGTGTCCTTCACCACTGGTCACGAGGTCCTCGGGGCAACTGGTAGCCGTGAGCACCACAACAGGGATCTCGGCCAGCTCAGCGTCGTGACGCATCGTCTCCAGGAACTGGAAACCATCAACGCCTGGGATGAGGAGATCCAATAGCAGGAGGTCCGGCCGGTGCGCGCGCAGCACCCGGAGCCCTTCTGCCCCGTCATACGCCTCGCGCACCCGAAACTGGTGTCCGCTGGAGCAAAGCATGCGTGCGACGAGCTCGCAGAAGCCTCTGTCATCGTCCACTACGAGCACGTCACGCACGTCCTGCAACCGGGCCACCTCCCGTAGAAGCTGATCAGCAGCAAACGGCTTTGTGAGACAGGCCACGGTCGTCAGGCCATCTGCGAGCCATGCCTGGCTGGGCAGCGAGCACTCGACCACAGGAACGGGGAATGGCAGCGTGCTGCCATCTCTCGGCCGGGCCTCGGGCTGACGCCCGGCAGGCGGGACGTTCTGGATCACCATGTGAGGATGATAGGCTGCCACGGCATCGGACAGCTGATCGAGTCCGACGACTTGCACCACATCGTACTTCTCCAGGCGGCGGTCGATGAGACTCACCACCGCTGGATCGGCATCAACCACCAATACCGTGGGGCGGGTCCTCAATTCACTCAGTTCTGGCGAGTCGCCCAGCGCCAGGTGCGCGACTGGCAACTGCTCGCCTGGGACGGGCAGGGCAAAGTAGAATGTCGAGCCCACACCCTCCTCGCTCTCAGCCCAGACGCGGCCGTCGTGGGCCTCCACGAACTGCCTGCAGATCGCGAGCCCGAGCCCGGCGCCTGCGTGTTTGCGGTGCAGCGACAGGTCGACCTGATAGAACTCATCGAAGATGTGCTGTAGATTATCCTGCGGAATGCCGACCCCAGTATCCTGCACGCTGATGACTACCTCGCCGTCTATGCGCTGCGCCTTGACACGAACAGAGCCCGCCTCGGTGAAGCATGCCGCATTGTTGAGCAGGTTCAGCAACACTTGACGAATGCGGGTGCGATCGATCTCCAGCGGCGGTAGGTCCTCTGCAACTTCTACAGTGAGCTCGATGCACCGGCCCCGGAAGAGGTCGGCCGCTGTCTCGATCACTCCCCTTATCAGTGGCGGCAGCGCCATCCGCTCTTTGCTCAGAGTGAAACCCACAATCTCGAACCGTGATAGGTCGAGGATATCATTCACCATGTCCAACAGGTGCCGGCTGTTTCGGTAGATTTTGTACACGTCCTTGCGCAGTGTCGGCGTCCAGGCCACATTCCCATAGACCTCCGGCGCGAGGTACATCATCTCGCTGAAACCCAGCAGAAGACTGAGCGGTGTACGGAGCTCATGACTGACATTGGCGGCAAACTGCTCCTTCATCGAGCGTGCCTCCTCGGCCTTTTTGCGCGCCGTAATCAGCTCGCGCCTAGTGCGCTGCAAGATCCAGTTGGTCTTGTCCAGCGAGTTCAATGCCCGCAGGAGCTCGGCCTGACGGTCACGCGCGACCTCAAGCAGCTTATCGGCCCGCTCCTGCATCGTCCACGCCCAACCAAGCGCCGTGTAAAGCGTGTTGGCAGCAAGCGCGGCCACCGTCACATCTATGGCAAGCACTAGGAGGAAGCCAGGGAGCGAGTAGGCGCGGTAGCCTCCCTCACTCAGGAACACTACGAGGGCTGTAAGCGCGCCCGCGGTGGCGAAGCCCCCCGCAGTCGTCAGTAGCATACCGATGGACACCAGGATCAGCCCGACGTACGGCAGCCACAAATCGGTGAGGAACCACATTGCCAAAAACAGGCTGGCATTGAGCACGATCAGTAGCAGATAGCGTGCTGCGCCTGGCTGCCGCTCGTTCAACTTCCGAATGCCCCAACCGGCGACCAGCAGCAGGAGTAGCGCACCCGATTGAGCCACCGGGATGGGCTCCTGGGTCAGGTTGTGCCATGCCACGACAGCGCTGGTGCACATCACCACTAGCGTAATACCGTTGGTCAACTCGGCACGTAGATTCTCCAAGTTGGCATCTGCCGTCTCGCGTGACGTATTCATGTCATCGCCGTCCTTTCTGGATTCCATCCATCATTCCAGCGCTCTCTCAGCGAGGACGAAGGCTGCCGCCAGGCAGCTCCTTTCCCTCACGCAGATAGAGAGGAATCCGCTCCAGTGGCGCGTCCGCCGTGATCCACTGGCCGCCGTCCAGCCCTTCGTCTGTCCAGGCGTCGGTCCACCTCGCGCCATCGGGCAAGTACACCTGGCGGCTGCGCGCGCCCTCGTACAGCACCGGCGCGACCAGGATATGCGGGCCGAACATGAATTGGTCTTCCACATCCCAACACGCCGGGTCACCCGGAAAGTCGAAGAAGAGCGGGCGCATGGGTGGGGTTCCCTTCTCGTGGGCAGCCTGCATCTGTTCCATGATGTAGGGCCGCAGCCGCTCGCGCAGGAAGAGCAGGCCCTTGATGATTTCATACGCCTCCTCCCCGAACGACCACACTTCGTTGGGGCCGCCGGGCCCTTCCTCAGTGGGCAGAGCGTGATGATCTCCTCTTCCCCCTCGTCCCGCATGCCCTCGTAAAAGGCCTGCGCGTGCGCCAGGGGGCAGATGTTGCTCACTGCGAGCCCGTTGCCCGCATAGCGCAGGTTTTCGGGGTCCCGTGGGATGATCTCGGGCTCGCATGCGTCCAGCCACCACACCTTGATCCCGTGCTGGTAGTAGCCCTCACGCACTTGCTCCCAGATGAAGCGCCGTGCCTCGGGGCAGGTGGGATCGTAAAAGTGGACGTAGACGCGTCCCTCCTGCCCGGTATCCACAAAGTCCTTGTGTGCCGGCACGCCGCGCTCCGTGCGAATCAGCAACCCCCTGCGTTGCATCTCCTCGAAGTTGCGGCTGAGGGCGTTGACGGTGGGCCAGATGGAGACCATCACTTTGACCCCCATTTCCTCCAACTCGCGCACCATCCCCGCCGGATCGGGCCAACACTCGGGGTCGAACTGCCAGTCGCCCTGCTTCGTCCAGTGAAAGAAGTCAATGACGATGACGGAGAGGGGCAGGCCGCGGCGCTTGTACTCGCGGGCCACTGAGAGCAGCTCCTCCTGAGTGCGGTAACGCAGCTTGGATTGCCAGAATCCGGCTGCCCACGCGGGAAGCATTGGAACGTGTTGCGGAATCTTGTCATGGTGTCCTCGCAGTGGCTTTCAGAACAACGCCTTCAAGAGGCGAATCGCCGCCTGGCGGAAGAGCGGCTCGGCTCCGGATGAGAGAGCATAGATGCCGTACACCTTGGGCGCCAATCCTTGCGGGTTGGTATAATCATTCGATTGGTAGGCATCTTCCATGGGCAGGTAGCCCACGCCGCCGTTCGAGTTGGAGCTGATCACCGTGACCCTGGCAGCGGATTCGGCCTTGATCGCCAGTCCCGTCTCGGTGAATATCTCCAATGGGGCGGCCAGCAGCACCGCCTGGCCCAGTCGCACGGCGGTGACCTCGCAAGGGACTGAGCGCCGGACCAGCCCACTTTCCCACGCCCGAAGCGCATCGGCGGCCCAATCCCGCTTGATTTCAGACACAGATACCTCGGCCCAGGGTAGCCCTTCAGCCCGCCGTCTGTCGGCTTCTGCCGCAAAGCGATCGCGGTACTGCTCAAGCTCTGTCACGGGAGGCAAAGGCTCCACGGGCAAGTCCACGACCGTCCGCTCCACACGCAACACTGGATCGTCCGCATATTCGGGATCGAGCGCCACCCGGGCCACCTCACGGCCCAGGATGGCGCCGATCTGCCGCGAGCGCTGTGGCGTCGTCTTGCCAGCAACGTGTCCAGCAGGGTTGATGTCGCCGGCGGTTCCGAGGGTGAACATCACCACGACGTTCTGGCCCAACACATCCCGCACCACCGCACGGGCATAGCCTGGGTAATCGGGCGAGATCAGGTTGCGGTAGCTGTGCAGGCTGACGGGGTGACAGGCAAAGTTGTAGAGCACGGCGATGGGCTCCCCCGCCGCGTCATCGAAACGCAGGACCGGCACCGCCGGATCGGTCACGCCGCCGGGTATCCGCCGGTTTTCGCTGATGGTCTCGACATGCCCCACACCCAGGCCCAAGCGCGCCTCCCGGGCGTTGTGCTGAGCCATCACGACTGCCCCCACCAGGTAGGATTCGAGCACCTGCACGTACGTCGCATCTACAGGACCCCACTGCCGCAGGGGCATCGCCGTCGGGCTGGAATGGGTGTGCGCAGCCGAGAGCAAGACGTGCTCGCCGGAAATGCTCAGGGCAGCCTCAATACGCCCTCGCACGCCAGCGACGATGTCGGGGCCGAGTGTGAGCACGTCCGCCGTTACGATGGCTACTGATTCGCCCCCACTCTCCACCACCAGTGCCTGCGCCATCAGGTCGTCCAGGATGCCCACGCTGGGGCCAAAGCCGTATCCGGCCAGTTCCACGCCGACTGGCGGCGTGATTACCACTTGTGCTGCTCCTACTCGTAGTGTCATTGTTTTCCTTCTCCTACACTTCAGTTCAGTTCTTCCATTTCGCACTCTAACACCTGCAATGCTCTACGGGGTCTGCCGGTGTGGGCAGCGCTCAGATTGTCCCAATACTGGATCCGGCACCTGGCCCACGTTTCGCCTTTGGCATCCACTAACGCCTTCACCACGCCGGGAGCCCTCCAGATGCAGTAGAAGCAGAAAGGGTCCTCCCATCTCTCGTCGCAGCCCCAATAATCGCTGAGCAGATCGGCATAGTTCTGGCATTGCTTCCAGCATGCGTCGGTTTGCAGAAAACTGTCATCCACGAGCCACGATCGGGGTGCCTGGAATGCCGCATCAACGATGCGTGCCACTTCCTCGGCGATCAGGTTGTACATCTTCTCGCCCTCCTCTGCGCTTGCCGTTTCGCGGGGGTCCAAACCATGCCACTTCCCGTGGTCAGGCGGGATGCTCGCCATATCCACGCGATCGGGATGTGAGGCTATAGACGTTCAGAAAAAGAATTGTGATCTGAGACAAGTGTCGGCTTGACAAACTGCAGGAGATGCACATCCTATCGGGTGACAAAAGGGAACCACTCGAAAGGAGGCACCCCCTATTACTACAGCGCAAAGTTGCCCAAAGCCGCAAGCCGCTTGAGCGTGGTTTTCCGGTGTGAAATACGGGCCATATGATTACGCCTTTGATAGTATTGCACCACTCGCAGGGCTGCCGCAGCGTCGAAATCCGGCTTGGGTAACACGCTCAACAGCAACTGCCGTACTTGGTAGATGGTCAGCGCTGGAGCACGTGTCTTGAGCTTAACCCGCAGTCGCACCAAGAAGTGGTGGGCCAGGAAGGACAGTACCATATGATGAAGCCAGCCCAGCCAACTTCGGGTTTGATAATGGTCGAGTCCGACTTCTCCCTTGCCTTCTTCAAAGATGGTCTCTATCGGCCAGCGCATCCCGCTGAGTCGGACCAACGCCGACCAGGGAGCATCGGCGGGTGCGTTGCTCAGGTAGAACTTGATCTCCGTGGGGTTGGCCACGTTGCGTCGGATGATCAACCACACTTCTGGCCCAGGCAAGCCCCCTCGCGCTTCCGTGATGCGCATAAAGACGAAATCGCAAACAATGGGCCCCTTGCTGCCCTCCTTGACCACCGCGCGTGTCCACACCTGCTTGGGGATCCGTTTGACCAGTTCATCCACGCGCGATGGTCGGTCGGTGGGGATACGCAAGCGCAGGCGCGTGGGGCGTCGTCCCCGGCCCGACCACTCGGGCACATATACATCGGGGCGATGCCTCCACACCAGCGTCGAACAGCACACTTCTGTGAAGTACCACTTGCCCATCTCCGCCACGCGGTCTCGGAAGGCGGGCGAGTCCCCATACAGCTCATCTGCCGCTACCCATTGGAACGGCAAACTACCGCGGCGTATCGCATCCTGCACCAGTTCCACCGCGATCTCGGGTTTGGTCTTGAACGTCAGCCCCTCTGGGACCCCACATGCCTCGCGTTTGTCGGCATAGACTTCGCTAAACCATTGCTCCGGCATGAACAGACGGCCATCAATCGCACTGTAGCCCTTCGAGCTGACATAGCCCAGGTAAACGCCCACCTGCGAGTTAGCCACCTTGCCCACGGAGCCACAGTATTGGCGCGCCACACCTACCGAGTCGTCTCCCTGTTTGACAATTCCCGACTCGTCGATCAGCGCGACGCCATCAGGCTCGCCCAGCGTCTCACCCACCAGCCACTGATGGATTGCCACAACCGGTTCCTGCTCCCACTGACTCTGGCCGATGAAGTACTGCAGGTCGCGCACGTTCACCCCCAGGTCCAACCCAATCCGTTCCATCGTCTTGCGGGGCGAATCGCCCAGCAAGCCTCGCAAGTACACCTCGCTCCACCTGGCTTGTTCTGGGCGGCGAAACGCTGGCGTGAACTGCTCATGGTAGGCCCGCAGTTCTTCGACAAACTGCTCGACATCCTTCGGCGACAGATTGCAGTCTGGCGCCGGACAGGTTTCTGCTATAATCTGTGTGGACATGGCCCTCGTCTCCTTTGGTGTATGGGTTTGAGGAGAACGATACCATGTCTCTCTTCTTGTTCCTAGTCAAACCGGATGTGCGCAACTTTGCGCTGTAATACTAGTCAAACCGGATGTGCGCAACTTTGCGCTGTAATACTATGCACATCAGATTATCTCCTAACAACAGCACACGTCAAGCGGCGCTCCAGCGACTGCATCAAGCTTACCTGGGTGGCGATATCCGGCTGATTCGGCACATTCACGCTTTGCTCTACCTGGCTGATGGCCAGGTGGTCAGCGAAGTGGCCATCCTGTTGAATCTCAGCGAGCAAACCGTGCGCCACTACTTTCACGCTTTTCTCCTGAAAGGGTTACACAGCTTGGTCTACAAGCGCCCGCCCGGTCGTCCACCCCGGCTGACCAAGACGCAACGTAAGGAACTGGCGGATCTGATTGAGAGTGGGCCGGAAAAGGCAGGCTACGAGTGCGGCTGCTGGACGTGCGTCCTGATCCAGGACTTATCGAAAAGCGTTTCGGGGTCGTGTATCATCCCCACTACGTGACCGAATTGCTGAAGCAGATGGACTTCTCGTTCCAGAAGGCACGCTTTGTGTCGGATCACCTGAGCGAAGCGGCGCGCACCGAGTGGATGGAGCAGAGGTGGCCCGAGATCCTGCGCCTGGCGAAGGAGACAGGTGCCATGATCCTGTTCGGGGATGAGGCCAGCTTCGCCCAGTGGGGGTCTTTGAGCTACACTTGGGCTCGCAAGGGTCAGCAGCCCACGGTCAAGACCAGTGGCAGACGCAAAGCGCACAAAGTGTTTGGTCTGATCGACTACTTCACCGGTCGCTTGTTCTACAAGGGGCATGCCGGCAAGTTCAATTCGGCCAGTTACGCCGACTTCTTGTCGGAGGTAATGGCACAAACCAGACAACATCTGATCCTCATTCAGGATGGAGCCAAGTATCATACCAGCCAAGCGATGAAGCAGTTCTTCGCTGCCCACACCAATCGTCTGACCATGTTCCACTTACCCACTCACTCGCCCGACTTCAACCCTATCGAATTCTTGTGGAAGAAGGTCAAGAAGCAGGCCACGCATCTGCGCTACTTCCCTGACTTCGATCAGTTGGTCGAGAAAGTGGAAAGTGCCCTGTTACACTTTGCCAGCACCCCCAAAGAGATTACGGCGTTGATGGGGCGGTATTGCACGTCATTGGGAACTATCACGGAGTAACTCACCCAAAATCTTTATCTGAACATCTATAGCAATTCCCATCCAGATTGCGTGCCTGGGAGCGCAATTGGGCGGCAATGGCCGGACTCTTCAATCGGGAACCTCTTCCTTCATTGAACGAAGCCACTGTAAGGTGTACGGCGCCCGCGCTTTGAGCGTGTTCATGTGGTCAATGTGTTCCAATAGAAGGTCCAACTCTTGTTCCTCATCGTCGCTCAACACTCCCTCGCGGTTGTGCTGTAGCAATTCGTTGAGCCGTTCCTGGTAACGCGGTGACAGAATCCCCTCGGCCAATACCTGCAACTCGGGTTCGCTGATGCCCACCAACAGATCTGGGT